>Ga0207433_10001215_pt1 | contig 56288 bp, 48 predicted proteins | sample YelNatPaOPGAMG01_FD_187559 | JGI IMG/M metagenome (GOLD analysis project Ga0207433, IMG submission 187559) | Hot spring thermophilic microbial communities from Obsidian Pool, Yellowstone National Park, USA - OP-RAMG-01 (SPAdes) (version 3) | ecosystem: Environmental > Aquatic > Thermal springs...
AGGCGAAGAAGGTAGGGGTGATCAAGCTGGTGTGCTTCGATGCCACGACGGACATCATCAATGGGATCAAGGAAGGGGTGATCGACGCCACGGTAGCCCAGCGCGAGTATGACATGGGCTACAAATCGGTGGAGCTGATCTACAAGATCATCACAGAAGGCAAGGATAAGGCCTTCTCCGAGATGGGCGTGGTCAATGGTGTCATCGATACGGGCGTGGATGTGGTAACGGCGAAGACACTGAAGGACTACGAAGCCACTCTCGATAAGAAGGGTATCCCGCACGAGTGGAACACCCAGGGCTGGACTCCACCACAATAAGAATCGGTTTCTGTCTTTCCAACGGGGGTGGGTTTCTTCCCAACCCACCCCCGCACTACCAGAATGTTTTAGAGGAGGCGTGCATTGGATCAGGCGACCACCCATCATCCACTGCTCGAAGTGCACGGTATTTCGAAGAGTTTCCCAGGCGTGAAAGCTTTGGATAAGGTCGATTTCTGGGCGGATGGCGGCCAGGTTACTGCGCTATTGGGTGAGAATGGAGCTGGAAAATCCACATTGATGAAGATTCTCTCCGGCGTCTATCGCGCGGACGAGGGTCAGATATTTCTGGGTGGGAAGATCGTCCAGCCGGTCGATCCAAACGATGCCAAGAAACTGGGCATCGCCATCATTTATCAGGAGTTCAATTTAACACCCAACCAGACTGTAGCGGCCAATATTTTTCTTGGGCGAGAAATCGTGCGCAAGGATGTCGCCGGGTGGTTTGGCATCGTGGATCGTGCATTCATGCGCCGAGAAACAGAGAAACTATTGCAACAAGTGGGCGCTCATTTCTCACCCGATACACTTGTACGCAACCTTTCGGTCGCCGAACAACAAATGGTGGAAATTGCTAAAGCCTTAGCGGAGGAAGCCCAGGTGATTATCATGGATGAGCCAACCTCCGCTCTTGGGGAAGATGAAGTTAAGACGTTATTCGATATCATCCGTAATCTTAAAAAGCGAGGCCTGGCAGTCATCTTCATCACTCATCGTCTGGAAGAGGTATTTCAGATTGCTGACCGGATCACTGTCCTCCGTGATGGTAAGGTGGTTGGCTCGTTGACCATTGAAGAAGCTACCCCCGATGCGGTGATTGCGATGATGGTAGGTCGCATCCTCGATCGCAGTATGGTGCGACAGACAGCGCAGACGACAGGTGATACCGTGCTGGAAGTGCGAGGGCTTACGCGTAAGGGGAAGATCCACGACGTGAGCTTCTCGCTAAAACGCGGCGAGATCCTCGGTTTCGCCGGGTTAGTCGGCGCAGGCCGGAGCGAGACCGCCCGCGCCATCTTCGGCGCCGATCCGATTGACTCGGGTGAAATCCTGATCGACGGCAAACCGGTTGAAATCACCTCACCAGGCGATGCCTTGAAAGCCGGCTTGGCGTTGGTGCCAGAAAACCGCCAGCAGCATGGTTTGATCCTGCGCCAATCGGTGATGGTCAACGTCGCCCTGCCTAATTTAGATCATCTAGCGCGTAATTTTTTCGTACGTCGTGGTTTCATGCAGACCATGGTGCAAGGGTATGTGGATAAGCTGAACATACGCACGCCCAGCCTGAGTCAGCGCGTGATGAATCTTTCAGGCGGAAACCAGCAAAAAGTTGTCCTCGCCAAGTGGCTGGCGTCCAATCCGAAGGTATTGATCCTGGATGAGCCTACCCGGGGTATCGATGTGGGAGCAAAGGCCGAGGTCTATGCGATCATGTCCGATCTGGCCCGCCAAGGCATCGGGATCATTATGATATCCTCCGAATTACCCGAAATCTTGATGATGAGCGACCGTATCTTGGTCATGTGCGAAGGGCGGGTGACGGGCATCTTGAATCGCAGCGAAGCTACCCAGGAACGGATCATGGCTCTGGCCAGCAACCAGGTGTTGGCGTAGGCCTGAGTCATCGGGTAAGCCGTGCTCCTCCGCCGGAGCCAATGGCTTTCCTTCCCGAAGTGTTTCGATTCTTCAAGCCTGAATAAGAATGTAAGGCATTCAGGGGAAAACCAATGGGGCTTTTCCAGGGCGGAGGCGAAATAATTTTCTCCCCTTGACAAGCTGATCGCTTGGCCTATGCTTATAATTAATCGAGCAAGCAAATTACGGAAAGCCTTCGGCTAGAAAGGAGGCGCCGTGATGTCAGCAAGGGTTTCCAAACAAGCGGCAGATACCATACACATGAGTATGGCCTGCCTTTCTTTTATCCCACCGCTTGATGATCAAGAAGTTTATACCGGCGTGTATCGTCATTTTAGCGGTATCACTCAAACGATGGTAGAAGCCCATACCGATCGGGCCCTGGATACTTACGGTTTACTGAAGCGACCTCCACCCCTCTAATCCCCGACCTGGCGCAAAGTTGAAAAACGTCCGCTTCGGTGCAAGGGCGTTGCTTCTGCATCTTATCCTTTGCACACAAAGCCTATAAGCAATGCCCATCATCGCATGTCGATAGGACGTTCGGTGATCCGAGCCTGATATTGAACAACTAATTACTTTCAGGAGTCCTATTATGGCGCTCACACGGATTGAAAAGACCTTGTTGAATGTGTTCCTGTCGGTGGCCGCGCATGCAGGCCTGCAGATCGCTCGCATTACACCTGTTCGTCATGCAGCGGTCGAGGCGATTGACCGCTGGATTGCCGAGGACGCCAGGCGTGCCTGCATGAGGGGCGAATATCCCGCGCGCGTCAACCAGGATCGTTCGCGCATGGCAATGGCTCTGGTTCACAGCATCGAAAGGGGGCTTGTAAATGGATATTTATCGCCAGAGGTGGTGCACAGGCTGATCGAGAACCTTGTGCGTGGAATATTAGTCGAACAAGGAGATCGCGAAGCCGCCAATCAATTTCGAGCGCGCTTTGGAGTCTTTCCGCCCTCGTTTCTGGTCATCAGCCCGGGAAAGGCCTGCAATCTGCATTGTGCAGGCTGCTATGCGGATGCAGGCAAAGCCTCCGAGAAGCTGGAATGGCCGGTTTTCGATCGTATCATCAGCGAGGCCAAGAGGTTATGGGGTGCGCGTTTCTTTGTCATCAGCGGCGGCGAACCGATGGCTTATCGATCGCAAGGGAAAACCTTGCTCGATATGGTCGAAAAGCACAAGGACTGCTTCTTTCTGATGTACACCAATGGGACGTTGATCGATGAGCGGATGGCCAGGAGGTTGGCGGAGATCGCCAACCTCACGCCGGCCATCTCGGTAGAAGGGTTGCGCAGCAGCACCGAGGCGCGCCGCGGTGAGGGTGTGTACGATCGCATCCTGGAAGCGATGGCGCACCTGCGGCGAGCAGGCGTCCCTTTTGGTATCTCGCTGACGGCAACGCGACAAAATGTGGAAGAGATCCTCTCGGATGAGGTGATTGACTTCTATTTCGAAAAGCAAGGCGCCCTTTATGGCTGGATTTTCCATTACATGCCAATTGGGCGCTCTTTCACCCTCGATCTGATGCCCACGCCCCAACAAAGATTATGGATGTGGCGCCGTTCATGGGAATTGATCCGGGAACGGGACATCTTCCTGGCCGACTTTTGGAACCACGGTACGGCCTCATATGGCTGTATCTCCGCAGGGCAGTATAAAGGGGGCGGCTATTTCTACGTAGACTGGAACGGCGCTGTGACGCCGTGCGTTTTTTTGCCCTTTTCACCGGTCAACATCCACGATGTATACGCACGCGGTCAGGATTTGAATGATATCTGGCGCGAACCTTTCTTCGCCAGTATCCGACGCTGGCAGGATAATTATCAACGCGGGAATGGCAGGCGCGGAAACTGGCTGGCTCCTTGTATCATCCGCGACCACTACGCCGATCTGCGCCCAATGCTGGCACAATATGAACCCGACCCAATTGACGCTAACGCGCGTATGGCTCTGCAGGATGCAGCGTATGGCGAAGGTTTGGCTGCATATGGGGCGGCGTACGAGGCGATCAGTGGAAAAATCTGGAGGGAGGATTATCTGGGCGAGGATACAGACCGGTAATCACCGAGACGTCGGGCGGCGGTTAGCCCCAGGTGTGGAATGTTCTACTGGGGATGGGATATACTATATCCATGGCGTATACCCAGGACGAGATCAGCGAGCACATAAAAACCATGCATCTTTTCCGCAAGCTTGGTGCCGAAGAGGTGGAAAAGATTGCCGCTTTGCTTCAGCCGGTAGAATTGCCGAAAGGCGAGGTGCTCTTCCATCAAGGCGATCCGGCCACCAGTCTGTACATCGTCTTTTCTGGACGCGTGCGGGTTACACAGATATTTGGCAAAGAAGTGCGTCAGCTTGCCTCGTGGGTCGAGGGGGATTACTTTGGCATGGAGGCGCTGCTTAAAAACCAGCGCCGGAATGTTTCCGTATCTGCTGAGGAAAATACCGTTTTGCTGCGCCTGCCGAAGGAGCGGATGATTGAGCTGTTGAAGAAGATGCCGGGCCTGCGGTTGAGTCTGGAAGTGGCCATTACAAGCCGGCATTTGGCCCAGCGGGTATCCATGCCATGGCTGAATCCCGACGAAATCGTTTATTTTATGGCCCGCAAGCATCCGTTTTTTCTGATGCGAAACTTGATCCTCCCGCTGCTGCTGCTCCTCGCTGCAATGACGCTCTTTGTGATCGTAATGGTCAGTCGCATGGGCTTATGGACGGCTGTTGGTGTGGCAGGGTTGGGGCTGGCGGCTTTGCTATGGGCTGGTTGGAGTCTCCTGGATTGGAGCAATGATTACTACCTGGTGACCAGCCAGCGCGTGGTCTGGCTGGAGAAGATCGTCGGCATCTACGACAGCCGTGATGAAGCTCCCCTATCGACCCTGCTCTCCGTGAGCGTGAACACCGACCAACTAGGCCGCATTTTCGACTACGGCGATGTAGTCATGCGCACTTACACCGGACCGATCATTTTCCACCATGTGAACCATCCCAACCTGGTCGCTCCGATTATCGAGGAGCACTGGTTCCGTGCGCGGATCTCCTCCAAGGAAGCCGAAAGCCAGAAGATCAATCAGGCCATCCGCCAGCGGCTTGGTCTGGAGACACCGCAGGCGGATATCCTCCCGACCCCTCAGTCACAGGTCAAACCAGCGCAGACGACGGTGGCGCCTGGCTTCTTCCAGCGTCTATTTGCCAATTTCTACCGCATGCGCTTCGAAGAGGGCGGCGTGGTGACGTACCGTAAGCACTGGTTCGTGCTGATCACCAAGACCTGGCAGCCCGCCTTTTGGTTGCTGGTGGGTATTGCCGTGGGCGTCCTGCGCTTGCTCGGCTATCTGGCGCTCTTTTCGGTCCAGGCTACGTTGCTGGTAGACGGCATCTTTATGTTCTTCGTTTTACTGTGGTATCTTTACCAGTACGTTGACTGGCGAAATGACATTTACCAGTTAACCCCGGATCAGGTCGTGGACATCTATCGAAAGCCGCTCGGCCGGGAGGAGAAGCGCTCCGCGCCGCTCGAAAGTATCCTGTCCATCGAATACTCGCGGGCGAATATTATCGGTCTGCTGCTCAATTACGGCACGGTGCGCATCCGCGTGGGCACGGCTGAGCTGACCTTTGATAACGTGTACAATCCCTCCCAGGTGCAGCAGGATATCTTCCGGCGTATGCTCGAGCACATCGAGCGCAAGAAGGAGCAGGACGCAGCCGCAGAGCGTGAGCGCGTCTCCGAATGGATCGCCACTTACCATCGCACCGTCGAGGAAATGCGTCGGCAGCAAAAACCCCCTGATTCCATTGAAAATTCAGGGTAAAATGATAAAAATATCTGTCTGGTAATTGGCGAGATTGTTGGATTCAAGTCATGGCACAAAGAGTGATTGTTACTTTACCTGATCCGGTATTAAGGCGCAAAGCCCACAAGGTAACTGTGTTCGACCGGGATTTGCAGGCGCTCATTGATGATATGGTGGAAACCATGCGAGCAGCGCCGGGCGTGGGTCTGGCTGCGCCGCAGGTGGGCGTTTCCCAGCGGGTGATCGTGGTCGAATATGGGGACGATGAGGATGAGACGGCGCCCAAAAGGCTGTATGTGTTGATCAACCCTGAAATTGTCTCCCTTTCACAAGAGACTGAAATGGGCGTAGAAGGCTGTCTGTCCATTCCAGGATTGGTAGGCGAGGTTGAACGCTCCACCAGTATCGTGGTGAAAGGCCTGAACCGGCACGGTAAGCCAGCCAGAATCAAAGCCAGTGGATGGCTGGCGCGCATCTTTCAGCACGAGATCGACCACCTCAACGGTGTGCTCTTCACCGACCGCGCAACGAAGGTCTGGAAGCCTGAGGAGGACGAAGTCTCCATCCCGGCGGACTGATCTCATGGCATGCACCTGACCCATTTATCCCTGACGAATTTCCGCGCTTTTGCCCGCCTGGACATGGACGTGCCCCGGCGGGTGCTGTTGTTGGTCGGGGAGAACGCCCAGGGCAAGACCAGCTTGCTGGAGGCCATCTATTATTTAGCCACATTCACATCTTTTCATGCGCACAGCGACCGCCAGTTAATCAATTTCGTTGCCGCTCAGGAGCCGTTGGCGGTGGCGCGCCTGGTGGCAGAGTACCAGCGTGGTTCAACCAGCCATCACCTTGAAGCACGCCTGATTCTGGAAACGGCGGTTGGCAACGGCCTCTCGCGCCTGCGCAAGGAAGTGCTGCTTGACGGTGTCAAACGCAGCCTGGGAGAAGCCATCGGCCATTTCAACGCCGTGATTTTCCTGCCGCAGATGGCCCGTATCTTGGAGGGCGGACCCGAGGAGCGCAGGCGTTATCTTAATCTGGCTCTCTCGCAGGTTGTCCCGGGCTACGCTCAGGCCCTGTCCGAATATTCTCAGGCGCTCACGCAGCGCAACGCCCTGCTTAAGCAGCTTGCCGAGCGCGGCGGTGATGTGGATCAACTGGATTTCTGGGACAGCGTTTTGAGCCAGCGGGGCGCTCAGATCATCCTTGCGCGCGTTCATGCCGTGCAGGAACTGGAGACGCAAGCCGCCCGCATCCACCAGCGGTTGACCCGTTCTGACGAGATTCTGCGCCTGGTTTACCAGCCTTCCTATGACCCGCTGCCATCCCCATCGGGGCAGTACGCCCTGCCTATCAATGCGCCGGTCGACCGCAGCGGACGGGATTACGAAGAAATCCGCGAAGGCTTCGCCAAGCGTCTCAAGGCCCTTCGTCATGAGGAGATCGCCCGCGGCCAGACGACCATCGGCCCGCACCGCGACGAGCTGCGCATGCTGGTCAACGGCATCGACTTGGGCGATTACGGCTCACGCGGCCAGATGCGTACTGCGCTTTTGGCCCTCAAGCTGGCCGAAGTGAACTGGATGAAGGAGAGAACCGGCCACTGGCCGGTGCTGCTGCTGGATGAAATCCTGGCAGAACTGGATGCGCAGCGGAGGAGTAATCTGTTGGATGGCCTGTCAAACGGCGAGCAGGCCGTGCTTACCACCACGGATTTGCACTTGTTTACCCCCAGTTTCGTGCAAAATGCCACCGTCTGGCGGCTCCAAGCTGGAGCCGTGGTGCAAACGACGGAAGCGAATCCTCTTACCTGAGCGGCCTTTTTACCGGAATGCCCGCTTTGCGGGGATACATTGCGGGTGTGGCGGCGACCTTGTCGATCACCACCAAATAGCGTTCTTCGGCTATACCGGGGAGCGAAATCGGCATGAGCCGGCGCAGCCGCCCTCCAAGGATCTGTATGGCGCTTTCGGCCTCCTGTGCCTCAGCCGGGCCGGAGGCGCCTTTCAACGCCAGAGCATGCCCGCCTAATCGTACGAGGGGCAGCAGATACTCCACCAGCACCGGCAGAGAGGCCACCGCGCGCGCCACCGCCCAATCGTATGCTTCGCGATGATTTGCCATACGGCCCACGTCTTCGGCGCGCGCATGGATTACCTCAATTCCTTCCAGGCCAAGGATTCGCACCACGTGGCGGCAAAATTCGACCTTTTTGCCCACCGATTCCACCAGGGTGACCTTCATAGATGGGCAGACGATTTTAAGCGGGATGCCGGGAAAACCTGCTCCGCTGCCGACGTCCACCAGGCGGCTGGGCGGCGACTCGCGCAAAGCGAGCAGGCAGGTGAGCGAATCCAGAAAGTGTTTGGTGCGGATGCCCTCCGGATCGCGAATAGTTGTCAGATTGATGCGCTGACTCCAGTCGATTAACTCCTGCTCGTAGCGCTCCAGTGCAGCCGTCTGGCGGGGGTTCAGGCGCAAACCAAGCAGTCGGTAAGTGTCCTGGATCAGCTTTTCCATCGCAGAAATTATAACTTGCCTTCCATCGGGAATAAATTACAATAAGCTTATGAGTATTGGGAGGATGATATCGGTAGCGGGGCGATTATTAGCAGGGCTGGTCTTCGTGTTGGCGGCAGCGCCCCAGGGCGCGGCGTTTGCCGAAGAACTGCCGCCTTCGGCGGATGTACCTTCAGTGGTAGGGCATGCCCAGGCGTTCAATCTGACCTGCGAATCCCGATCGGCCGCCGATTGGGCCGCTGCGCTGGGTGTGCCCCTGAGTGAAGACGACGTGTTCTCACGTCTCCAGCGCACCGATGATCCAGAGACGGGGTTCGTGGGTGACCCAAATGGCGTTTGGGGGAATATCCCACCGAAATCCTATGGTGTTCATCCCCCTCCAGTGGCGGCGGTATTGCAATCTTACGGCTTGCCTGCCGCCGAACGTAGGGGCATGAGCTGGGATGACCTGCGCGCCGAGATTGCGGCTGGCAAGCCGGTCATTGTATGGATCATCGGCAGTATGTGGTCTGGCAAGGCTGTCACATATCATGCAGCGGATGGGATAACGACAACGGTGGCGCCTTTCGAGCACACTATGCTCGCGGTAGGCTACACAGAAAGTCAGGTGAAGGTCATCGATGCATCCAATGGAGCGCTTCAGTCGTATCCAATCGCCAGTTTCATGGACTCCTGGTCGGTGCTGGGCAACCGTGCCATCGTTTACGAGGGCAATCCGCCCGAAAAGCAACGCCCATCGGTGAGCACGTACACCGTGCAGCCGGGGGATTGGCTGGCTGGCGTGGCTTTCCGCTACAATCTAGATTGGCAGGAGTTGGCCAGATTGAACGGCATTGCCTATCCTTACGTCATTTACCCCGGCCAGGTTTTGAATGTTGCCGCATCAAATACAGAACCGGCGGTGAAGGCTTCGCCCGTGGTCTCCTCCACACCAGCTCCCCCTGCTGACGTCTACACCGTTCAGCCTGGAGACTGGCTGGCCAGCCTCGCGCGGCGCTTTGGAACGAGCTGGCAGTCCCTGGCTGAGCTGAACGGGATCGGTTATCCTTACGTGATCTATCCCGGCCAGATTCTGCGATTACGGTGAACCAGGCGGCCGGAATTGTGAGGCGCAATTGATTGCGACTGTTGCGCAACGCATCCGTGAGAACATTCAGAAGGTGATCGTCGGCAAGGACGACGTCATCAACCTGGCTCTGGTGGCGGTGCTGTGCGAAGGGCACGTGCTCCTTGAAGATGTGCCTGGTATTGGCAAGACCACCCTGGCGCGCGCTCTGGCCGTTTCGTTGGGCTGTTCCTTCCGGCGCATCCAGTTCACGCCCGATCTGCTTCCATCGGATGTGACCGGATTGAGCTGGTTCAACCAGAAGACGCAGGAGTTCGAGTTTCGTCCCGGACCAATCATGAGCCAGGTGGTGCTGGCGGATGAAATCAACCGGGCCACACCGCGGACCCAGTCGGCGCTGCTAGAGGCCATGCAGGAACGGCAGGTCACCTCGGACGGAGTGACGCGGCCGCTGCCCCGGCCATTTCTGGTGCTGGCGACGCAAAATCCGGTCGAGTTAGAAGGCACATTTCCGCTGCCGGAGGCGCAGATCGACCGTTTTCTTCTTCGCATAGCCATTGGATATCCCAGCCAGGAAGAGGAGAACGCCATCCTGGAGCGTTTTCGCCTGTCCGATCCGCTGGCAGATCTTCAGCCGGTCACCAGCGCAGAAGAGATCCTGGCATTGCAGGCGGAGCGGAGGCGGGTGCGGGTGGAGGAATCGGTGCGCGATTACATCGTACGCGTGGCGCGGGCCACACGCCAAAATGCGGAAATCGAGTTAGGCGCCAGTCCGCGGGCCACACTGAACCTCTATCAGGCGTCCCAAGCCTGGGCGGCCATTCATAACCGGGATTATATTTTGCCAGATGACGTCAAGCGGCTGGCGCCGCCCGTGTTGTGCCACCGTCTGATCGTCTCTTCGAAGGCGCAACTGCGCGGGCGGACGTCCGAGCAGATGATAGCCGACATCGTCGCCACTGTGCCGGTGCCCGTGGAGTCGTGATGTCCCCCCGCAGGTGGGTCCCCGCGTTGGTCTTCACTTTTTTTCTGGGGGCCCTGATCCAATCCAGACTGCTCCTGGCGCTCTCCTTGACCATTGGAACGGTGATGGCGGCATCCTACTGGTGGTACCGCCACGCCCTGGACGAGATCGTCTACCGGCGGCGCTGGCACTACCAACGCTGTTTCCCCGGCGAGGAAAGCGATGTGCGCATCGAGGTTGAAAACCGCAAGCCGCTGCCGGTTTCATGGCTGCGCGCCTCAGACAATTGGCCAAAAGCAGTCGGGCCTACCGATGAGGATGCGCTGGCCCCCTCCCACATCCCCAATCAAGGGTATCTGGTCAATGTTTTCAGCCTACGCTGGTTCGAGCGTTCCAGCCGCAGTTACCGGTTGCGCTTCCGGCAACGCGGCCTCTATGCAGTCGGACCAACCACCCTCCAATCCGGCGACCTGTTCGGGCTGTATACCGAGACGCGTGAGCTGCAGAATGAGGAATACCTGACGGTATTTCCCGAGCTGCTGCCCCTCTCCGCGTTAAAACTGGACACCCAGGATCCCTTTGGCGACCGGCGCACGCGCCGACGACTGCTGGAGGACCCTAATCTACCCATGGGTGTGCGCGAATATCAGCCTGAGGATGAGTTCCGACGCATCCATTGGCCTGCCAGTCTGCGCTCCGGACGCCTGCAGGCAAAGGTTTACCAGCCTATCTCGGCTCAAACGATGGTGGTGTGCCTGAACGTCGCCACCATGGCGCGCTACTGGGAAGGCATTTATCCGCCGCTGCTCGAACGGCTCATCAAAACCGCGGCGACGTTGTGCACTTACGGCATTGATGAGAATTATTCGGTCGGTTTGATATCCAATGGCTGTCTGGCCCATTCAGACCAGCCTTTCCGCGTGCCGCCCGGCCGCTCTCCTCAGCAATTGGCCCGCATTCTGACCTTACTGGCCGGCGCTTCGCCGATCACCGTTGGCCCGTTTGATCAGTTCCTCCTGCGGGCCATGCCAGATCTGCCCTACGGCGCGTCTGTGGTCGTTCTCACCGGCGTGATGCCCCCCGAACTGGCTGAGATGTTGGGCCGTCTGCAGCGTTACCGCAGACACATGACCCTGTATTCCCTGGCGCCTGAACCTCCTCCGGAAATTCCGGGTGTGCGCATCATCCATTTGCCTTTCAAGGAAGAAACGGCGTGAAGTCCGCTACGATCGTCAGAAGGTTTGCACACATTCCGATCGTCAGAGTCTGGCGAGAGGCGGCTTTCCTGAGCCTGTGGTGTGCCGATATGTGCTGGATCGCTCTTTGGTATAGTGCCCTCTCACAGATTGGGGGCGGAGTCACGTATGGGAGGGCCTTCCTTGTGCTCGGAGGGATCTACCTGCTTTCCCATTACCTGATCAGGCTGTTCGATTATTGGCAGCTTCGCTCTGGCCTGCGCCAGGGACTCGTTGTGGTGCTGGTTTTGGCCAGCTTTTACTATTCGGTCGGTACGTTGATCTATTTGAGCAATTGGCCGGGTGTGTTTGAGCTGATAAAAGGCATGGTGCGCGGTTTTGCCAGTTCCAGTCTCATTCCGCCTGAGTTTTGGGTGGCGCTGGTGGTCCTGCTGCTCTGGCGACGCGGCGTACGGCTTGCGCGCCAGGCGATCAGCTCGGACATCGTAATGGCCTCTTTTGGCTTTGGCGGCGGCATGTTCTTTTTATTTGGCGTCCTGCCGTATTTCTTCATGGATTCCGCCCAGGCATTGCGGGCATTGTTCGCTTTCATATTGTGCATCCTCGTGGCACTGAGTTGTGCGCGGATCTTTGAGCTGAGCCGCACGCGGGGAGCGATCCACGCCCGTTTCAGCCGCGAATGGATTGTTGCCATCTTGCTGGCCAGCGTGGCCCTGGCCGGAGCGGGCGCGTTGGCAACCTTCTTGTTGCAGGATACCATTGCCCCGCTGCTGAGTCGGCTGGCCTTGCTGGTGCTCTGGGGGCTGGGAATCCTTTTGATTCTGATCGCCACGCCCGTTATTTTGCTGGTGCTGATCGCCTTGCCCTGGCTTTCGCAGCGCCTAAACCTTCAATTGAACCCCTTCCGTATCATTTCAGAGCTTCTGGACACTTTACGAAAATTATTGCCTTCCTTACCCGATGCCAAAATTTCTCAGTTCTTTACCCGGGTGGCGGTGGGAAGCAAGCCATTCGCTTTGTGGGGCATCCTGGCAATGCTGCTGGCAGGTATGCTGGCGATCACGGTCTGGAGGCGCTGGTATACGCATCGCACTGGCCAGATCCAACAGGAAGACCTTTTTGCCCTGGGCGAATGGCTGCGTCAGGCGCGAAAAGGGCTGCGAAAGCGCACGGTCGACCTGCTGACCGGCTTCGTACGCCGCCTAAATCCAGGATACGCGCGACGCTGGATGACAGCGATGCGGGTGCGCCTGATCTATGCCCAATTGATGGAACTGTGCGCCCGCCTGGGAAAGCCCAGGCCTGCGCCATTTACCCCGCTCGAGTTCCTGCCGGATGCGCAAAAATTGTTCCCCGAGGCCAGCAGGGACCTGCAGACGATCACCTATGCCTATCTGCGCGCCCGTTATGGAGAGCTGCCTGAAGGCGGCGTGGAGTTAGACGCCGTTCTGCAAGCCTGGGAGCGGGTGCGCGCCCAAGGTCACAGGCTGCTGGCTGCACTGCGCTCGAGAAAATAGCTCCCATGCTCCACGGGCTGACCTTCAAGCGCCAAATTCCTTCAACACGCGCGCGATGTGCTTCGCACCTTTCAGGTACAGATCAAGGCGCACATTCTCGTTGGGCGCGTGCACCTGGGCGCCCGGGTAGCTCACCCCGGCGGTGGCGATCGGCAAACCCAGATTTTCGATAAAAATGTAGTTTGGCCCTGATCCGCCGCTCAATGGCACCATCTGCATGGGTACGCCGTAAACCTCCCGCGCAGCTTCGACTACCAGCCGGATGAAGGGGTGGTTTGGATCGGTACGGGCTGGCGTCTCACCGCCCAAGTACTCAATCTGGACATCGGGGAAACCCTGCGCGTCCAAATGGGCACGCAGTTGCTTCAGCACCTGCTCCGGGCGCTGATCGGGCACCAGGCGGAAATCCACTTTGGCGCTTGCGCGGGCGGGCAGGACGGTTTTGGAGCCTTTGCCCTGATAGCCAGAAGTCAGCCCGCAGATGGTGCAGGTCGGTTGGAACACTTCAGCGATATTCAATTCCGTTCCACCGGTCAAACCATTCAGGAACTCACGAATGCCATAGCGGTTGCGATATTCCTCGGCCTCGTCCGGCAGGGCTGCCATCAGCTCCCTATCCTGCTGGCTGAGAGGGCGCACCGGGTCGTAGAATCCGGGTATGCGGATGCGTTCGTCCGGTCCCTTGAGTGAATTCAGCGCCCACACGAGGCGCCAGGCCGCATTGGGGAAAATCGAGCCGCCCAGGCCGGAGTGCACATCCTGATTGGCTGTCTCGACGCTAAGCTCGACATAGCAGATGCCGCGCAGCCCCAGGGATTGAATTGGCACCTCGCGGGAATCCACGCCGCCCGATTCCCAAATGCAGGCATCCGCGGCGAGCAGCTCGCGGTGTTCGCGAACGAACCCCTCGAGGTGCACGCTGCTGGTCTCTTCTTCCCCCTCGATGACCCATTTGATCGTGCAGGGCAGTTCGCCTTCTTGTGCCAGCAGGGCATCGATGGCGAACAGTCGGCTGACGATGTGCCCCTTATCGTCTGCTACGCCGCGGCCGAACAACTTGCCTTCCCGCAGGCTTGGTTCGAAGGGCGGAGTTGCCCACAATTCCAGCGGCTCGGCTGGCTGGACGTCGTAGTGGTTGTAGAAAATCAGGGTTTTATTTGCACGCCCGCGGCGCTCGGCGAAAACCACCGGAGCTCCGCCGGTCGGATACAGGGTGGCGCGGAAACCGCGTTTTTCCAGCATTTCCACCACTAGACGGGCGCATTCCTCGATGCCCTGTTTTTGCGCGCTGACGCTGGGCTGAGCGACCAACCTGGCCAACTCGGCGATGCTTTCGTCGAGGTGAGCGTCCAGGTAACGATCCATTGCAGTGTTGTCTGCCAATGAAAACCTCCGGTTGTGTGAATGCATTGTGATGAGGATTGGATCAGAAAAACCATCCCATGATGGAACTCCCCGCATAGGCGAATACCATCATCTTTAGGATTTTCCCGATCCAGGTAAAAAAAAGAAACTTGTAGATGGGCATTTTGAGCACGCCGGCGGTCATGCCTGCCAGGTCGAAAGCCGGGTTGGGGATAAACGCCAGGACGAGGATGGTAATGCTGCCGTACTTGGCCATCCACTCCTTCATGCGCTCGTAGTAACGTATGTTTTCCACCACAGCCTGGCCCGAGAAACCGGCCAGATAGCCGGACATCTCACCCAAAGCCGCCCCGCTGCCCGCTGCAATCGCCACCCAGAATGGGTTGAATACCGTAGCCCAAGCGGATGTCAAGACTACTCCCGGCACCGGGATGATCACCGTGGCATTGGCGATGATCGAAAGCAAAAAGATGCCCGGGTATCCGATTGAACCCAGATTTTTAAACCTGTCACGGTCCACTAAAATCAGGACCGTGACGCCGATGACAAACAGGAGCGCCAGAACCCGCAGCAGGTTTGTCCGCCGTTGCGCGCTCACCATGGGTCATTCGTCCGAATGGCGCAGCAGAGCTTCGATGCGGGCGGTGACCATATCCAGGGCGACGGTATTCAGGCCTCCCTCTGGAATGATCACATCGGCGTAACGCTTGGAGTTCTCGACGAATTCCAGGTGCATCGGCCGCACGGTGGTCAGGTACTGCTTGATGACGTTTTCGGTCGTGCGGCCTCGCTCGGCGATGTCGCGCTGCAACCGGCGGATGAAGCGGATATCCGCATCGGTGTCGACGAAAATTTTGACGTCGAATAGTTCGCGCAACCGCGGCTCGTAGAAGATCAGGATGCCCTCGACGATGATCACCCGCTGGGGCTGGATGGTGATGGTCTTCTTGGTGCGCGAATGGGTGGTGAAGTCGTAGACGGGCAATTCGATCGGCTGCCATTGTTTGAGGCGCTGCACGTGCTCGATTAGTAGATCCGTTTCCAGCGAATCGGGGTGGTCAAAGTTGACCATCATGCGCTGATTGGGGGGGAGATTGCTCAGGTCGCGGTAGTAGGCATCATGGGGAAGATAGGCGATCTTGTCGGCGCCCACCCGTTGTAAGATGACATTTGCAACCGTGGTCTTGCCCGAGCCTGACCCACCGGCGATACCGATCACCAAGGGTGTCTTTCTTTCAGCCATGACACCATTATAACCTTAAGAATTTATACGGCCGAGAATTAGAAGCGCTCGAAATCCGAAAAACTGGCGAATTAGATAAATAGGATACCCTTTTCTCAGATTTGCTGCCGGTGCAGTACTTCGTGGAGCTTTGATGCCCGTTCATGGAATTGGAGAGACTGCAACCACCCGGGTCGAGGATGTGTGGCATGGGGGTTGCAACTTGAAACCTGGATGGTATCGGGGAAGAAATCCTGATCGCCGTCATTGGCCGGGTAAATACCAATCCCGGTTTTTGGGAATGGCAAAAGTTGAAGTGGGCTGGAGGGCGGGAAGATGCCTGAGCCTCGCGAAATGCATCCGCCTGGTGCTGGACCAGCTCATCGATAGAAAACCTTGAGAGGTTGTTCAGCGTGCCATCCGAGAGCGATAAAACCATACCACGAAGGTTCATTTCTACCGCCAGTACTGGGAATCCAGACCTGAACGCTGGCCAGGTTTCCGATAGAAAGGCGGCAATCGAGTACCGCTATCGCCTGATACCTCCTCAGGGCATTGAGTATATCAGCCCGAATGTGGAGATGCTGACCGGTTATCCTCCGCACATCTGGACGGCTGATGCACAGTGGCTCTTTCAGATCGTTCATCCCGACGACCGTGAGGATTTTCGTAAAGACTGGATGGATCGCGTGGATGGGAGACAGCCGCTCCGTCTGCGCTGGCGGCGCAGAGACGGCTCACTCCTGTGGGTGGAGCACACCCGCAAAATCATCCATGACTCAAACGGGGAGCCGCTGGCTTATGAATGCAGTGTGCTTCCCATCTTGCCGGCTGAACAGGCGGCAAATCCCATCCTGGAATTTGTGCGCCTGCTAAGCAGCATACCGATCGCCGCGGCCCTGCTTTCACCAGCGGACGTCCGCCTGGTGGCTGTGAACGATGATTTCATCGCACTGACCGGTTTTTCCCGGAATGAATCCGCTGGCAGGACTCTGACTGAGCTTGGGTGGACGGAGCTGGACTCCTTATTGCACGATATTGGAAATCATACGCCCGTACATGATGCCCTGACAACGATTCCACAGCGCGAAGGCCCCTCGATCGACGTGCTGATTTCGCTAAGCGGCCTATCCCTGGAAGGGCAGGATTTCTGGTTGTTGCTGATGCGCTGGGCAAACGGTCATCAGCGAGCGGCTGAGGCGTTACGTCAAAGCGAAGAACGGTATCGCGCCTTCCTCCAGCGCAGTTCGGATGGCATCTGGCGCTTTGAGCTGCGCCAGCCGGTTCCCATTCACCTCCCAGAGGAAGAACAGCTCGCGTTGATCTATGAACACGCCTATTTGACCGAGTGCAATGATCAGATGGCGCGCATGTACGATTTCAACGATGCCAGCGAGATCGGCGGTTTGAATCTGAGCGACCTATTCCCAAAATCCGTACCGCGCTATGTTGATTTCGTGCGCGAGTTCATCCGCAACGGGTATTCGCTGATTAATGCCGAGACCACACGTGAGAAAGATGGGCGCAAGAGTTATTATCTGAATAACCTCTACGGCATCGTCGAAAATGGCCAATTGCTCCGCGCCTGGGGCACGCGCCAGGACATCACCGCGCGGCGTAAGGCTGAGCAGGTGCAGACCGCCGTTTATCATATCGCTCAGGCTGCCGTGTCATCGGAAAACTTGGAAGAGCTGTTCCGCTCCATCCACGAGATTCTAGGCCATCTCATGCCGGCTGAGAACTTCTTTATCGCCCTTTACGACGATGCGAACGACACGCTCAGCTTCCCTTATTTCGTGGATGCTTATGACCAGGCTCCCACCACTAAGAAGCCGGGACGGGGGATCACCGAGTACGTGTTGAGGATCGGGCGTCCCCTCTTTGCCTCTCCCGAGGTGTTCGCCGAGCTGGTGCGCCAGGGCGAGGTTGTCGAGATGGGCGCTCCCTCGATCGATTGGATGGGTGTGCCATTGGTCGCCCGCGGGCGGACGATCGGCGTGCTGGCTGTACAGAGTTACGCTGAAGGCGTCCGCTACGGTGAAGAGGAGCTGCGCATCCTGGAGTTCGTTTCCAGTCAGGTGGCGATGGTCATCGAGCGCAAGCAAGCCGAAGACGTGCGGCGCATCAGCGAGGAGCGCTACCGTGGCATTCTGGAGGATCAGACCGAACTGATCTGCCGCTGGCAACCGGATGGCACTTTCACCTATGTGAACGAAGCCTATTGCCGCCATGTCGGAAAAACGCGCGAAGAATTGATCGGCTCAAAGTTTGCCGTCCAGACGCAAAACGGGGACCGGCAAGCGCATGCCCTCGCCCTGGTCGCCAGCGGCGGTCAGAGCGTCCCTTACGAAGTCAGCGTGCAGTATCCCGACGGCGAACTGCGCTGGGAACAATGGATTGACCGGCCCATTTACGGGCCAGATGGCCAGTTAATCGAGTTCCAGTCCGTCGGCCAGGACATCACCGAGCGCAAGCAGCGCGAATATGAGCTTCAAGCCATTGCGTCGGTTTCCTCTGCCTTGCGGAAGGCCTCGAATAGGGTGGAGATGCTGCCGGTGATCCTGGATCAGTTAATGGATCTATTGCACGCCGATGGGGCCGCGTTAGCCATGGTGGATGCGCTTCATAATGAGCTGGCCTTCGAGCTTGGGCGCGGAGAGTGGGATTATTTGACAGGAATGCGGCTGCCGCTTGGCGTCGACCTGCCCGGATACGTATTTTCGACCGGTCAGCCTTACGTGAGCAACGATGTCTTCCACGATCCCCACTTGACCAGGACCGAGCTGGTGGATGGCCTGCCAGCCAGCGCACTGGCGCCCCTCATTGCCCAAGGCCAGACCATCGGGCTGGTGTGGATCGGCAAACGCGGCAGTTTCAGCCACCATAACCAGAATTTGTTGACCGCCATCGCCGACATCGCCGCCAACGCCATCCAACGCTCAGCGCTCTTCGAACAGACGCAGCTTCGTTTGCAACGGTTAACCGTGCTGCGGGCGATCGATATGGCCGTTTCTGCCAGCCTGGATGTCCACGTCACTCTTAATATTCTGCTGGATCAGGTAAATGCGCAACTGGGTGTGGACGCTGCGGATGTGCTGTTGTTTAATCCGCACAATCAGATGCTGGAGTACGCTGCCGGGCGGGGCTTCTTCGTCTCGGGTTTCCTGCACGCATTTCAACGCTTGGGGGAAGGCCAGGCGGGAAGAGCGGCGATGGAGCGGCAGATCATCCATTTGCCCGATCTGCATGCCTTACAGGATGGCAGCCAGGAGGTTCGTTTCCATCCTTCTGAGAAGTTCGTATCTTACTCGGCCGTGCCGCTGATCGCCAAGGGCCTGGTGAAAGGTGTTCTAGAGCTCTTCTATCGTCGGCCAACCAGCGCAGACTCGGAATGGCTAGAATTCCTACAATCTTTGGGCGCCAGCGCGGCAGTCGCCATCGACAACGCCGAGCTGCTGGATAAACTCCAGCGCTCCAATGTCGAGCTCTCGCTGGCTTACGAGGCGACCATCGAAGGCTGGTCGCATGCCCTCGAGCTGCGCGACCGGGAAACAGAAGGCCACACCCAACGGGTTACTGAACTTACCCTGCGACTCGCACGCAGGATGGGCGTGCCGGAGAACGAATTGGTGCATATCCGGCGCGGCGCGCTGCTGCACGATATCGGCAAGCTGGCCATACCGGACAGCATACTGTTCAAAGAAGGCGATTTGACCGACGCAGAGTGGGAGGTCATGCGCAAGCATCCAGTCTATGCCTACCAGCTTCTTTCCCCCATCCCGTATCTGCGCCCTGCGTTGGACATTCCTTACTACCACCATGAAAGGTGGAACGGGAGCGGTTACCCGTTTGGGCTGCGGGGTGAACAGATACCCTTGGCGGCAAGGATCTTCGCCGTGGTGGATGTGTGGGATGCGCTGCGTTCGGATAGGCCGTATCGCAAAGCCTGGCCGGACGCAAAGACGATCGAATACATCCGCTCCCAGGCCGGCATCGGCTTTGATCCACAGGTAGTGGCAGCATTTCTGGAACTGGAAAGCCGTGAGGGACTGCGCGAGATATAAATTTACCTGAATCGTCCTCGTGAAAACCCTGGGAAATTATCCTGTTCGTTCTGCGGCCCATGATTGCAACATGGGGTTAGCACCACAATTTTTATCCAGTTCTCTGGATTGTCTGGTGATGGGTGAAGATCGGGTTACCGCGTAAATACTGGGGGTTAATTTCCAAACATTCTTTATAATTGGGTAAGGATGTCCATCCTATTGGCTATCAAATAAAAAAGCCACCGAAGGGATTCGAACCCTTGACCTGGCGTTTACGAAACGTCTGCTCTACCGGCTGAGCTACGGTGGCGTGGTGAAAATTATAACGGAGTGGAACTAAATCGACAAGGACGTCTTGAGGAGTGCAGATGCAGCGCATCGCAATGATTTCGTACCATACCTGCCCGCTGGCTACCCTTGGGGGGAAGGATACGGGTGGGATGAACGTGTATGTGCGCGACCTTACCCGACAGCTGGGGCGCATGGGCATCGGAGTGGATGTTTTCACCCGCTCCCAGGACGAGCACGTTCCCCACGTATTGCACGACCTGGGGTACGGCAATCGCGTAGTTCACGTACCGGCCGGTCCTGAGAGCCCGCGCCCAAAGGAAGAGCTGGCCGGTTACTTGCCCGAGTTCGTGGCAGGAGTGCGCCGTTTCGCCGACGAGAAGGGCCTCCATTATGACGTCATCCACTCGCATTACTGGTTGTCGGGACTGGCGGCCATCGAACTGCGCCAGCGTTGGAATGCACCCATCGTGCACATGTTCCACACTTTGGGATTAATGAAGAATCGAGTCGCCCGAACAGATGAAGAGCGCGAAGGGCAATACCGCATCGATGGTGAGCGGCGCGTTCTCCAAGAGGCTGATTCCATCATCGCCGCCACTCCGGCTGAGTACGCTCAGCTTCAATTCCTTTACGGCGCAGACGTTCGGAAGATCTCAGTCATCTCACCGGGTGTGGACACCAGCCGCTTCTATCCGATCGACAAGGATGAAGCCAAAGCAGTTATCGGAATACCTGCCAAGGAGCATATGTTGCTTTATGTCGGGAGGATCGAACCGCTTAAAGGAGTGGATATACTGATTCAGGCCGTTGCACGGTTGCGCGAGCATGGTCACCAAGCAGAAAGCCCCACCTACCTGGCGGTTATCGGCGGCGAGCCAGACGTCGACCCCGAATCGATGAGCAGTGAAATGGGTCGTCTGCAAAATCTCTGCCGCAGGCTGGGATTGGATGATGTGGTTATTTTTCTGGGCAAGCGCAGCCAGGATTCGTTGCCGTATTACTATTCCGCTGCTGACGTGGTGGTGGTGCCATCCCATTACGAATCCTTTGGTCTGGTGGCCCTGGAGGCGATGGCCTGCGGCACGCCGGTGGTGGCCTCTGAAGTCGGCGGGCTGGCCTTCCTCGTTCAGGACGGTGTCACCGGCTACACCGTCCCCGATGGCGACCCCCAAGCTTTGGGGGAGCGTCTGGAGTGGCTGATCCGTGATCCGGAGCTACGTTTGAAGCTAGGCAGGCAGGCAGCCGCTTACGCGCAGCAATACGGATGGGAAAAAATCGCGCCCCGCCTGGTGGCGCTCTATCGAAGTGTTCTCGAAAGACAGGTTGCCTGACCAAAGGTCAGAAGATATCTCCATGAAAGATGGAAATGATCATCGTAATCAGAAACCATATCCACAGCGCAGCCCACATGCGTTGGATGCGCGTTTGCGTTCGCGCGAAAAGGTAATACAACACTCCGAGGATGGCGCAAATTGAGGCGTAACCGATCGCCTGGATCGTGTAGCTGATCAGCGGGGTGATGGTCGCCAGATATCGCTGGATAGACAGCAGTATCTGGCCTCCCCAGCTCATCAGGATAACCTGCATCCAGAACTTGACCCCCAACGGGAAAATCTTCCGCCACAGGCTGGCGGAGAAAAGCGCGGCAATCAACCAGAGGATGTCACCATTGCCCGGGTGGATGGCCGAAAGCCCGAATTGGGCGCTTACCAGAACCGCAACCCACACGAACACTCCCCCGACGATCCCATACCATGCACGGGTCGTCTCTGCCAGTTTTCCATTCAAGGCTTGTTCAAGGCAAAAGAATCCCAGGCCGATCAACACCAGGCAGTAGACCAGCAGGCTTGGCATGCCAAAATTTCGAATTGGGAGCAGCAGCAATGCAAGGGTGATCCAAATGAGCAGCAAAACCGCCGTCGTCAGCAGGCCATCGACTAGTTTGCTGCGAAAATCGGTGGCAATTTTCATTGCAGATCCCTAAGAGCGGCGTTTTTTGACTTTGAGGTCTCTGCCCCGTGCGATGGCCTGGCTTCCAAAGCGCTCGCGCAGTGAATCGAGCGCTTCGAGCAGACGGCGGTCACGCTCGAGATGGTCGTCCCACAGTGAGAGCTGGTGTGCCCGTGGGCTCAGGTTACTCACCCCCACTCCAAGCAGGCGCACCGGTTTGCCCGGCTCCCACACCTGCTTGAACAGTTTCACCGCTTCGTTAAAGATAACAGTATCCTGGTCGGTGGGCTGGTTTAAGGTCGTCTGGCGGGTAAGGGTGGAGAAATCCGGCCAGCGCAGCTTGAGCTTGATAGTGGAGCCGCTGAGCTGGCTCTGGCGCAAGCGCCGCCCCACGCCTTCTGAGAGCTCATACAGCGTCTGAAGCAGGACCTCGCCATCGGCTATGTCGTGATCGAAAGTGGTCTCCTGGCTGACCGATTTCATCTCATGTTCAGTGACCACCGGGCTGTCATCGATGCCGTGAGCGCCCAGCCACAGTTCTCTTCCGATCTTACCAAACAGGCGCACAAGTTCTGCCTCCGATCGGGCAGCCAGATCGCCGATGGTGTGGATATCGAGCTCGGCCAAACGCGCGGCTGTCTTTGGACCAATTCCCCATAACGCCTGCGTCGGTAGAGGCGCAAGGAATTCGGCTTCTTGCCCCGGTGGAACTTCCAGGATGGCGTTTGGTGGATAGGGACCACGCTTAGAGGATTTGCCCACGTCCGTGGCAACTTTAGCGACCAGTTTGTTTGTGGCGATGCCAATTGAGCAGGGTAGCTTCAGCTCTTCGTTGATCTGCGATTGCAGGCGGCGGGCGATCGCCAGGCCGGACTCGGGCAGTTCGGTAACATCCAGAAAAGCCTCGTCGATGGAAACCTGCTCGACCTTAGGTGTCAAGTCACGCAAAAGCTTCATGACCTTTTCTGACACGGCGCTATAGTCTCCGTGCCGCCCGGATACGATGATGAGCTGCGGGCAGAGGCGTACGGCGCGGGCCATAGGCATGGCCGAATGAATGCCGAACTGGCGCGCTGCGTAGGAGCACGAGGCTACCACCCCCCTCTCGCTGGGTTTGCCCCCCACGGCAAACGGTTTCCCGATCAAGGATGGGTCACGCTGCTCTTCAACGGCGCAAAAGAACGCATCCAGGTCCAGGTGCAAAATCTTGCGCGGCATGACGAAATAATTGTAGCATCGAAGATGATCTGGAAGGTCCATTGCGATCGCATCAATAGAATTACGGCCTCGGCTGTTTCGGAATAAATCCTGAATAATGGCAGGTTAAGGTAACGAGCAAGACCATATTGGCTAATCGCTCACAGGATCATCTGGCGGGGTTTGAAAACGGTTGTCTTATTCGGTATCGGCTATCTGGCTGGCGCTTTTGGAAGCCTATCATTTCCATTGAGTTTCGGCGTGAGCATATTTTGGACCGGCATCGCCGTGCAGAATGTCGGCCCGATCTGGGTAGGCGGCTGGGGCGTGCTGGTTGGCACCCCTCTGTATATATCCCTTGCTTATTTCCCTTCAAATGCGTTGCAGGCCCTCCTCCCCGCCCTGGCATTCCGCCTATGGAAAGCCGATCCGCGCCTGAACAGCGGGATGGATTATCTGGTATTGATTGCTTCCATCACTCTCGGCAACATGTTGGGCGCTTTGTATTCCGTGCTGGTAGTCTTGCGCGGGTATGGTCTTATTGGAAATGAATCCGCGCCGATGTTCATCTGGGGGTGGTTCGGCGGAAACGAGATTGCTGGCTTGATCCTCGATATCCTGCTGCTCAAAATGATCTCGGCGTGCGTGATCCGCTCACCGTTGTTTGTCAGAAAAAGGTGGTCTTGATCTCATCTGGTCTCAAATGACGATGATCGTTAAGATCAGGTTGATCAGCGCGGCCGTGGTCAGGCTGGGCCAGATACTTTGCGTCCGAGCTGCCGACCAGCCGCCGGCGACGCCGATGGCCAGGAAAGTATAGACCAGCCCGTATGTCGCTCCCTGGATCACGGGTAGAAACAGAACCACGATGCCATTGGGGATGGTGAACAAAGCCGCCTGCATCAGGATGGCTGGCCAGCGTCCCAGCGAATTCTGCAGGGAATGCAGCAACAATCCTCGAAAGAACAACTCCTCAGCGAAGATGGTTACGAATGATGCATAGAGAAACATGCCCAACAGGCCAGCGACACCCGGGAAGCGCGCCAGCCAGGCGAAAGTCGTGTCGGGGCGCGGATTGGACAGGGCTTCGGTAAGCAGATAACGGTACGTATGTGTCCGCGACTCGGCGATGGCCATTGCCAGGGCGACCAGAGCCAGGTTGACCGCCGTTGCGAACAGGTAATTCTTCCCAGAGATTCGCCGGAAACCCAGATGGGACGCATCACGCGTTCTGGCGAGGACGAAAAGCGCCACGCTCAACCAGACGACCGTGAAGATGGGTGTGCTTCCACGCAACAACACCGTAGCAGGAATCAACGTCAGTAAGGCCAGCGTACACCACCCAGCCAAGAAAATCTCCGCACGCCCCCAGCCCTTGATGGTCGGGCGGGTGATGCGATGACCATCTTGCATTCTAAACCTCAAATTCTGAGATATTTTCATTCCCAGTATGGATCCCTTCCTCCTTTTATGCAACCCGCACAGAGGTGGATTTCGATGAGCCGGGGGCGCAGGGTCCGGTTGGCCTTATGGACAGGCGCCGGTGAGCGTCCTTCCCGCACGGTGGTGCTACAATCAGCTTATGCCGGCGTTCGCCCAAATACTGACCCATATTCTTTTCCTGTATACGCTGATTGCTGAGCCGCTGCTTGGGGTGCGGTTCTATCGTTCCTTGCAGGCGCATCTCGAGGTTGAGCCGAGAGCGCGGGGGAGTTATTTCCTGCGTTTGTTCATCTGGGAGTGGTCGTTGGCAGCGGCTGTGACCGTGGTCGCCGCACTGGCATCTGTGCCTTTGGCGAAGTTGGGTTTGCGCGGGCTTGATGAACCCGGATGGGTGCTGGTGGGAACCATGGTGATGACCATGGCATTGGTGCAGCTCGTCTTGCTGCGTTCCGCGCGCGGCCGCGATGTGTTCCAACAACGGCTGAAGGTCGCCGAAGCGCTCCTGCCGACCGGCAAGTTTGAGCGGTGGCTTTATGCAACCCTGTCCCTATCGGCCGGCATCTGCGAAGAGCTTCTCTTTCGCGGTTATCTTTGGTGGTACCTGGCGACCTGGACGCCGGGACTGCCGGAGTGGGGCTTTTACCTGATCACCTCTGCGATGTTCGGTTTTGGGCACCTCTACCAGGGCGGTTGGGCTGTTCTGCAGACGACCCTAACAGGAGCCATTCTCGCCTTTCTTTACCGCTATACGGGCAGCCTCATCCCTGCCATGGTCTTCCATGCCCTGGTAGACCTGCGAGTATTGCAGATCGCGCCGATCCATTCAGCGGCCGGACCGAACAACGGGCTGTGATACAATCATCTGGCCGGTATGCCCGGCCCATTTCTTTCCTTTGAAGGGATGATATTCGATGCCAGCTCAGATCAAACAATGGCCGGCGCCGCCTGCCATGCAGATCGATCCAAAAAAGAAATACAGCGCCACACTATCCACTGACAAGGGTGATATCGTGGTGGAACTTTTTGCCGACAAGGCGCCGAACACCGTCAACAATTTTGTCTTCCTGGCGCGCGAAGGGTTCTACGACGGCACGATCTTCCATCGAGTGATCGCTAATTTTATGGCTCAGGGGGGTGATCCGACCGGCACTGGACGCGGCGGCCCGGGCTATCGCTTCCTTGACGAATTCAATCCACTCCTGCGCCATGACAAGCCCGGCGTCCTCTCGATGGCGAACGCTGGCCCCAACACCAACGGTTCACAATTTTTCATCACCCATGTGCCAACCCCCTGGTTGGATGGAAAACACAGTGTCTTCGGCCAGGTGATTCAGGGAATGGACGTCCTCATGGCCATTCCACCGCGTGATCCTATGGAGACCAACAGTCCCGCTGTCACCCTGCGCAAGGTGACGATCGCCGAGACGTAGATCATCAAAACCCCTTGAAGATCACCGAAATTCAGGAAGGTCCACGGGCATCAGCCAGTGGACCTTCGAATTTTTCTTTATCGAATCAGTCTCCATTCTGTTTGTGGATCGCTCAGAAACTCCACACCGCGCTCGGTGACCAGCACGTCCTCCTCTAACCCCAGAACGCCATACCCCGGCAGTGTCAGCCCCGGTTCGATGGTGTAGACCTGGCCGGATTCCAGCCTGCCCAGCGGGGAATCGCCGTAGCGCTCCCACTGCGGGCCGAGCAGCGTTCCACCGTCATGGGCGATGCGGCCAAGCTGGTGACCGGTGGCAAAGGCGTACTCGGGATATCCGGCCGAAGTGATCACTCCCCGCGCCACGGCGTCCACATCCTTGCCTTGGACGCCGGGCTTCATGACTGCGGCCGCCGCCTGGATGGCGCGCACGATCGTATCCAGCCCGCGCTGGACTTCGGCGGGCGGCTGCGTCTCACCCGGCTTAAGTAGATACGCAACACGCTGTAAATCGGCGCAATAACCATCGTATTTCGCGCCAAAATCGATGTGCAGGATTTGTCCAGGTTGGATCGCTCTTTCGGACGGCAGGGCATGGCCGATGGGAGATTCTGGTCCGGCGTTGACGATCGGGCAGTTATCATAACTCCAGGCTGCCTGCAAGCCGCGCGCCGCCAGCTCGGCGTGCATCAAATCCGCTACATTTTTCTCGGTCATACCCGTATGAACGCTGGCAAAGGCCAGATCGAATATATCCTCACTGATGTCGATCGCTCTACGGATGCGCTCGATCTCGCCGGGCGTTTTGCGCCCGCGTAATGCGCCGATGATGCCCTCTGCGGAGGTTAGGCGGTTGGCATAGGGCGTGTCCTGCAGGTAATCCAGCAATAGCTGATACATCCCGTGAGTGAGGCCGTCGGCCAATACATTGCTCTTGGAAACGTTGATGGCAATGCTTCGCGGATCAAGGCGCTTCAGTTCAGCCAGGAGCAATGGGCGGATCGATTCTTTGATAGGGATGATGCGCGTGTACGCGCCCACCTGGCGAGCGGTATCCTCTTCCAGCGAGCCGACGATGGCGATCGTTTCGCCGTTGCGGCTGACCATCAACGCGCTGGTCCAGGTCAAATCGTGGTCACCGTAAATAAGCGGCAAGGCCGGATCCATGGTGGCGCTGGTTTCGCGCACGAAGGTGAGCCACAGGTCTATGTCCAGTTGCTGAAGAATTTGCACGGCTTGTTGCACTTTTTCTTGAACCAGGGTGGACACATTTACCTCCATGACAAAGATCGTTGAATGGGATCCGTTTCGGTGGGTAGGAGCGATTTTGGTTTTACCATGAAGCGGTGGAAATTGCTGTTAAGGAAGATTCTGGGCAGCGGGTTTCTCCTTGTGAAGCAGATCCATTAACTGCGCATAGTCGCTGATAACAAAATCGGCTGAGGTTTGGGTGGATGGTTCCCCAAACAGGCATGCGCGCAAGCCAGCTGCATGAGCTGCCTGGACATCGATTTCCCGGTCGCCGATTCCGAGCGTTTGGGAGGGTTCAATATGATTGCGCGCCATGATCGCCATGAAGCCAGCCGGGTCGGGCTTGCGCGGAAAGCCATCGTCGTTAGCAACGCAGTCCGCGAAGAGCGGCGCCAGGGCATGGGCCTCCAGCAAGGCCAGCAGCGAGGCTCGCGCCCGGTGGGTGACGATCAGGTTGAGTCCGCCGCTCTCCACGATGTACGCGCACACTTCCCTCACTCCAGGGAAAGGGGTCTGATCCGCCGGTGGTATCTGCCTGTAGGCGCTCGCGAAGCGCTCCATCAGTTCTTCGATCGACAGGCCGTATTGGTTGGAGAGAGAAGCCGCGCAGTGTTCGAGCGAGACGTGCAGCCAGGCGGAGATTTGTGAACCATCGGCAATATGCCCGAATTCAGCCAGGGCGTGGGTGAAGGCCCGCGTCATGGCAGGGTAAGTGTCGACCAGTGTGCCATCCACGTCCCAAATCAGGTGGCGGATCATCCAGCCCATTATAGCGGCAAAAGCCATCAGACGGAGGGTTAGCGGGGTGTTTCTTTGCTCATGCTATGATATGACGTTCGTCACTGGCTTCTCGGGAGAGGCAGGTTATACTGGGCTATATTGTATCTGACAAAACAGGTGACCTTTATGAAATTGATCCGCCAGCCCCGTTATGACGTCTCTGAACGCCCCTTCCTGATCATCTGGGAGACGACCCAGGCCTGCGACTTGGCCTGCCGGCACTGCCGCGCATTGGCCCATCCCGAGCGCGATCCGCAGGAGCTCACCTTCGAACAAGGTTGTTCCTTAATTGATCAGATCCTGGAGTTCGGCGCCCCTCCGCCGCTCTTCATTCTCACCGGCGGAGACCCGTTCAAGCGCCCCGATCTCTTCGACCTGGTGCGCTACGCCGCAGAGCGCGGCCTGACCCCCGCCATTTCCCCCTCCAGCACGCCGCTGTTAACCAGCGCCAACCTCGAGCGGCTGCGCGAGGCTGGTGCGCGCGCCATCTCACTCAGCCTGGATGGTTCGCGCCCGGCCATTCACGACGAGTTCCGGCGCGTGCCAGGCTCTTTCGATTGGACTTTGCGTGGTTGGAAGACTGCTCTGGCACTGGGGATGAAGGTACAGATCAACACAACTGTCACCCGCTACAATTTATATGACCTGCCGGCCATCTTCTCCCTGGTTCGGGAACTGGGTGCGCTGACCTGGTCGGTCTTCTTTTTGGTGCCAACCGGCCGCGGGCGCAGCGAGGATGAGATTTCGCCCGACGATTATGAGGCGGTGATGAACTTCCTGTACGACGCCTCCCATTTGATCAGTCTGAAGACGACCGAAGGTCACCACTATAAGCGTGTGGTGCTGCAGCGCAGCGTGCTGGAAAAGCGTGGATTGGATGCGGTTGAGGTATTGGGGCTGAATCACACCTACATACACCTTAAATCCGAATTGGATCGTTTGACGGCCGGCAGTGTCCCGAATCAGGGCCTCGGGCGCATGCGCCGCACACCGATGCATGTGAACTCTGGCTTGGGCTTCGTATTCATTTCCTATCGCGGTGAGGTGTTTCCAAGCGGTTATCTGCCGCTGAGCGCTGGCAGCGTGCTTGAAAGGTCTTTAAGGCAGATCTACCAGGAAAGCGAGCTTTTTCGCTCGCTGCGCTCGTTGGACGAATTGAAGGGCAGATGTGGCGACTGTGAGTTTCGAGAGGTGTGCGGTGGCTCACGCTCACGCGCATTTGCCATGAGCGGCGACGTACTGGCGGAAGAACCGTTTTGCAACTACCAGCCGGGCTCCTTCCCTTATTTCGCAGATGTGGAGGAGCTGCTGGCTGCACAGTCGATTGAGGCAGGCGGATGATTTGTTTTATGCTTCGATCTGCACCTGATAGTCGCATCCCTCCCATTGCCCGTCGCGCAACCAGCGGAAAGTGAAAGACAGGCTTTGGCCAGCTTTCATTTTCGTTACTGGCAGCTCGGCCACGTAGACGCCCAGATCGGTGTCGCGCGTCTCCGTGTCTTGAGTCGTCCGCCAGCCGTCGGCGCTCCAATGGATCAATGCGGGAGCAAGCAGCTCAACGCGCAGGGATTTCCCTGCCGGTAAGCTGCGGGTGCGATGGTTGTAGCGCCAGACCGCGCATGTGGAGGAAGTTTTCGATTTGATGTAGCGTTCGACCGTCTGCGGGGGAGTGTCAAAGACGCGTCCATCGTGTAACGAGCGTAATAGCTTAACATATTCAGCGTGGGCCCATACCAACGGCATGGCCGAGCCGGATGGCTTGCCAAAAAATAGTTCTCGCTCGGGGATGTCGGGGGCGTCCCAAATTTGCTCGGGGATCAATCCGCCTTCATTGGCGAAGGCTCCCAGCGTGCGCGCCAAACGGCGGGCTTCTTCCAGGTGGCCGGCGGCCAGTTCGTAATGAGCCCGCTCACCCGTCAGCAGCGGCCAGGCGCGCCCAACGCCCGTGCCATCGAAGGGGCTGCCGTCCTCGTGTTCGCCGTAACCATCGCCGTTGTAGCGGTGCCAGGCCGGGCCATAGGGCGTATCCACTTTTAGGAGATGATCGATTACTTTGATGGTGTTCAGGATGTGTGCATCGTCAGGGGCGCGCAGACCGAAGCGCACCAGGGCCAGCGCATCCGGGCTGATGATGTGCGAGGCAGGCGCGCTGCTGTTGCCCGGCGGGCGGTTCTTGATCGGAACGAAGCCGCCAGCCGGTGATGCGGCATCAGCCACTTCGGGCGGGGCAATACGTACGTAATAACCCTCTACACCTACCTCCTGCGCCAGGTCGGTGCCGGTCACGTATGTCCAGCGCTCGATGTTTTCATTCCAGGCATCGGCCGTGTCGCGAAAATAGATTGCATCGTCCTTCTCGAGGTTATTCTCGGCCAGATCGGCGGCCACCAACAATGCGGCGATCTCCACCGCCAGGGTGAACGGCGAAAAACCCGGATCCTCCTCCCAGCGGTCCTGCTGGGTGACCGGTCCGTTCTGCAGCAGGTAAGAGGCCGCGCGGCGCACCATCGGCCAGAAGGTTTCCAGGCTTTTTTTCGACAGCGCTTTCGTCCTGTAGGCCAGATCGACAAGCAGGATCGGAAAGGCCGTCTCGTCGAGCTGAATGCCGTTCCAATATGGTGTGCCGTCCAGCCACATGTTTTGAGGCCAGTGCCCGTCGGCTTCCTGGGTGGCGCGCAGATAATCCAGCACACGGCGCACATCCGCCTGCGCGTTTGCAGCCAGGAGGCCGCCGGCGGCTTCTACCAGATCTCGCGACCAAACCAGGTGGTATCCACCCAGGTCCTCATCACCTTTGGCGAACCCCCATGGTATCGAAAGGCTGGCGATGATCCCCCCCGGGAAGCGCTTCGATTCGTGGGCGCGCAGCACAACCGTGCTAGACAGGTAGATTGATTTTTCTGCTTCATCCTGCCCGAGAGGGAGTAAGTTCGGCTGCCAGGCCAGCCACTCATGCTCGTACTCCTGGAGAAGCGCGTCGAAGTCATCGAAAAGGCTGCTGGCCACGCGGTAACCAGCCTCAGCGGTGTTGGTACCGAACCCCATGGCCAGCACAAATTCCCCGTTGCAGCCGGTCAGATCCACTTCACCGGTAAGCGCCACATTGCCGTTCTCCGCACGCCGGTAGGTCCAGGTCATCACCTTATGGCGAGAGAGGTCCTGCCAGCCATCCGAGACGCCGACGAAACCCACCGAGCGGTTCAGCCACCCGGCAGAACAGCCCAGCGCCAAACCGACGTTGTCTCGTTCCGCAAAAAGCATTGGCGCGCCTTTATAGTCTCCCACCCAGGCAGTATTGCCATAACCGCAGTTACCCAGGTGAGGCGCAAGGAGCGCATACAGGTGGTAATCCTCGAGCCTGCCTTGAAGCGGGGTAAACCGGATCTTTTGCAGCACTGCGTCGCGGTACGGATCGGCGATGATCTGTTTTTCGATACGATAGCGGCCTTGCAAGCAGGTATTGGTCAGGGTGTAGGCTGGCACTCCCTCGATGATATAGCCAACCTCTGATAGTGTACTGCGCTTTTCTTCGGAGAAGAAATCCCTGCCATCCGTGACGATCAAGCCGAAGTCGCGCGTGCTGGCCATATCGACGCGCGGATAATACACCTCGTTGAGAATGCCATGACTGATGGTGAACCATACCCGACTGGAGCGATTGAGCGCCGTACCCAGACCGACCTTGGCGCTCGAGGTCCAACGCGGCGGGATGCCCGGCCAGCCTGGAGCGTAAATTTGTGCGTCGTCCATCCAGTTTACCTGTAAGTAAAAAAGGACTAAGGTTGTTCTTCGGCGGGTTTTTGCTCACCCGTGGACGCAGTTCCGTTCCCGCCTTCCTCTTTGGCCTTGCCAAACGAGAGCAGCCTTTCGGCCATATCACGAAGACGCTGGTCCACGCGCTGATTGACGCTTCCCTGAGGGTACTGACCTTGCTCATCTCGTTTTCCCGCCTGGACTCCGGTGAGGATCTCGATACCCTGATCGACGGTCTCCACCGGCCAGACATGGAATTTTCCTTCGCGCACCGCCTCCACCACCTCGTTCTTGAGCATCAGGTTGGCCACATTGCTGGCCGGGATGATCACACCCTGTTCGCCGGTCAGCCCGCGAGCCTTACAAATTTCGTAAAAGCCTTCAATTTTCTCGTTTACACCGCCGATCGCCTGCACCAACCCCTTCTGGTTGACCGATCCGGTTACGGCGATGCCCTGCTTCACGGGAAGGCCCGACAAGCTGGAGAGCAGGGCATACAGCTCGGTGCTCGAGGCACTGTCGCCCTCCACGCCGGAGTAGCTTTGCTCGAAAACCAGTCGGGCGGACAGGCTGAGGGGTTTGTCCTGAGCGTATTTCTCGGCCAGATAACCGGAGAGGATCAGGACGCCCTTCGTGTGGATCGGTCCGCCCAGCTTGGCCTCGCGCTCAATGTCTATCACGCCTTCACGGCCCAGGCTTATGGAAGCAGTGATGCGGTTGGGCTGGCCAAAGGCCAGATCGCCCAGGTCGATCACCGAAAGTCCATTGACCTGTCCCTCTTGCTCGCCCTGCACATCGATGAGGATCGAGCCGCGCGTGATCATCTCTTGAATCCGTTCCTGGATCAGGTTGGAACGGTAGTATCTTTCCTCGATGGCGCGGTGTACATGCTCCCCGGTCACCAATTCGTCATTGGCCTGGACGGCGTAATAGTTAGCCTCGCGGATCACATCGGCGATATCGCGGAAGCGGGTGGAAAGTTTCTCCTGATCTTCCACCAGGCGCGAGCCGTGCTCGACGATCAGCGCCAGAGCCGATTGGTCAAGATGCTTCAGCCCCTCTGTGGCGCACAGCATGCCCACGAATGCTGTGTAATCATGAATGTGCTCCGCGCTGCGGTCCATCTGTGTGCCGAATTCGGCTTTGACCTTGAACAGCTCGGTGAATTCCTCGTCGTATTCCAGCATGAGCTGGTAAAGTTCGGGTTTGCCAATCAGCACCACTTTGAGATCGAGCGGGATGGGTTCGGGCTGAAGGTTGCGCGTAGTCAGGTAGCCCAAACGCTCCATGACGTCTTCGATGACGACTTCGCGGTTGGCCAGGGCGCGTTTGAGGCTCTCCCAGGCGAAAGGAGAAGCCAGCACTTCCTGGGCGGGCATGACCAGATAGCCGCCGTTGGCACGATGAAGCGACCCGGCGCGGATCAGAGTGAAATCTGTCACCAATGCGCCCAGTTGTACCTGCTGCTCGATGCGCCCAAATAGATTATTGTAGTTCGGGTTGCGCTCCACAAGCACCGGGGCGCCTTTAAGCTCCGCGTTGTCCACCAGCACGTTGACCCCATAGCGGCGTTTGAGTTGTTCGCGCCGATCCGGCCCCAAGAAAGGCAGGGGGCTGCTGTCCTCCTTCTCTTCACGAAACTGCTCCAGGTTATTGACCAGATCATCGGCTACCGTCTGGATATGGGCAACCACCTCGGGCAACTCTTTGTATTTCTCGAGCAAATCTCGCACCAGATGGCTGAAAGCGTAGCGCGCTACCTGGCGGTCAAGTTTTTGCAGCTCTTCGCGGGCGGTTTTCTCCAGCGATTTAGCCTGCCTGAGGCTGGTTTCCAGCTCGTCTTGGAGTTTTTCCTGGCGTTCGGCAATGGCCTGGCGCTCCTCTGGTTTGAGCGCCATGAAATCCTCCTGGCTCATCGGCTGGTCGCCTTTTAAGGGTATGGTGACGATACCCATTGAAGTGGCCTGCAACAGGAAGCCTTCCTGACGGGCGCGCTCGTTGACCCGCTCCAGGAGCTCGTCGCGCTTGGCCTGCACGACTTTCATGGTTTCCTCACGCCGGTTGGCGTAGTCCTCGCTTTCGAAAACGTGGCGAATCTCCCGTTCGGCTCCCTCAACCATAGTTTTGAGATCGGCCTGTAACTTGCGGCCGCTGCCCGCCGGCAGGCGAAGGGCTTTGGGGCGGGTAGAATCCTGGAAATTGTTTACATAGCACCAATCCGGCGGCGCAGGCTGGCCTTCCGCCACCTCGTCTAGAAAGCGCTTGACGGCCGCCGTGCGTCCTGTGCCCGGTAAACCGGAGACATAGATGTTGAAGCCGACGTCCTGAATACCCAGGCCGAAGTGCAGGGCGCGCACTGCGCGTTCCTGGCCTACGATCGTCTCCAGGGCCTTTACCTCGCTGCTATCCTTGCAGCCTAATTCCATGGGATCGCATGTTCTTCTCAACTTCTCAGGTGGCAGTTCCTGGATCATTTCTCCCTCTTTCGTTCTGGTGTGCAAGCCCACTTATTCTCCATCATACCCCAATCAATTTACCTAGACTTTATCACCGCTTTAAGGGCACATTAACTATCTCGATGTTCGAGCCCGTCTTTCATCTCCCTCCCGCCATTGGATCAGAGCAGCCGAGCCCAGCAGAATTATTCCCAGGATGATCTTTAACCATGCGGAAGGGACGACGCCAACCAACAGACCGCCGATTGTTGCGCCGATGGCCGAGCCGAGGCTCATCGGCAAGACCGTTTCGATCAGGTCGCTGCGTTGCTCGATTCCGCCCTGGACTGCATAGCGGGACAGACCCATGATCACCGTCGGCAGGCTGATGAATAGACTGGCCGACCCGGCTGTCTTGGCGTCCACCCCAAAGACGAAGATGAGGCTGGGCAGGATCAGCTCGCCCCCAGCCACGCCCAGAAGACTGGAGAACAAGCCGACCAGCACGCCCAGAACTGCGCCTCCCGCGAATTGCCAGCTCACCTCCGCCGGCAGCAAACCGGGCAGACCGGCAGGCAATAAAGCTTCGCCTATCAAAAGGAGACCGATCGCAGCCAGAAGCACGACGACCACAAGTTTAAGGCGGCGGCTGTCCAGATGGCGCGACCAGGCTGCGCCCGCGTAGGCCGCGGCAACCGCGCCGAGAGCCATTGATACGATTACCGGAACGATTGCGACGAGCGGCACAAAGGTGAGTGACCGTTGGCGCGCGCCCAACGAAATTAAGACGGTTACCAGGCTGATGGCCAGGTTGAGCGGAACAGCGCGTCTGATCGAATAGCCAAGCAGTCCGGCGAGCAACGGCAGCCGGTATTCTGCGCCTCCCAGGCCGATCAGTCCACCCACCAGTCCGATTGGGATGGTGACCAGGAAGGAAAAGCCGGTGCGCGCCCGCGGCGAGCTCAGGGAGAAGCGCCATCTCACAGGGTTATTATAGACCTGCTTCTCGCTCAACCAGAACCGGCAACGTGCAGCTCGGCCTGAATGTGAAATCGGTAGCCCTTCCAGGCCGGCCCGGCGCTGCACGCTGAAATTGACGCCTGCGTGAGTTGGTTCGGCGAATGAACCAGGTCGCCCTGAACGATGATCATCGATGTATTGGATTGGTACGGGATGAAATGCGGTCATCGAAAAATGTTCGAAGAGGTTGTTCGGCACGTGCGAAAGTTGTAAAATTTAATCACTCTCAGCTCGAAACCTGACCGTCCATCCAGCCTCCAGGTAGAAGAAGTTTGCACCATCCTGCCTGAGGTTTCCGTCTCCTTAAGGGAAAAGCATTAAATAGGTCGGCATGAGAGCACCTGATACTGCGTCCGATTCTGAGAACCATTTCACTGAGGGCCGCCCCCGCTTCTGGGTGGGCACCTCGGGCTGGATTTACGGCCATTGGAAGGGCACCTTTTATCCGGCCGACCTGGCCAAGAGCCGCTGGTTCGATTTTTACACCTCCCTGTTCAATACGGTGGAGATCAACGCCACCTTTTATCGACGCTTCAAGGATCAGACTTACATCAAATGGCGCGAACGCGCCCCGCAGGGATTCCGCTACGTATTCAAGGTGCCTCGCGTCATCACTCACCTCAAATACCTGTCTGACGTTGGCGAAGAGATACGGGCTTTCTGGCATTCGGTCTCTCTGGTAGAGGACCGCCTTGGATTAGTGCTGCTGCAGACTGCCCCAGGGATGCCTTACGAACCAGCCCGTTTGAAGGAAGCCCTGGAACAGTTCGGCGATCCAACCAGGGTAGCAGTTGAATTTAGACGCAAGGAATGGCTCAACCCTGAGGTGGTGGATCTCTTGCGCAGCATTGGCGCCGTTTTCTGCACAGCCGATTCCCCGCGCACGAAATTGAACGATTGGATCACCTCGTCGGCGGCTTACATTCGACTTCACGGACGTCGGCAATGGTACGCTGACAATTATCGCCCGGACGAACTGCGTGAGATTGCCGACCTAGCGCGGCATATGGCCGCCCAGGGCGCTCGCGACGTGTACATTTTCTTCAACAACGATTTCGAAGCTTACGCGCCCAAAAACGCGCTGGCCCTCCGTGAGTTGCTGGAGGGCAGCTAGCTTCCTTGTTCGGTCCACGGCTTTGAAATGGAGGTCACTCATGTCCAATATTGTCCTGGAACAGCTCAACCAGACCCCGGTCGCGCGCCAGCGCGTGGAATTGGTGGAGCGCAAAGGCACCGGCCACCCCGATTCGATCTGCGATGCCATCATGGAAAATGCCTCGGTTGCCCTGTGCCGCGCATACGAACAGGAATTCGGCCGCATCCTGCATCATAATCTCGACAAGGGGCTTCTGGTAGCCGGGCGGACTGCGCCAAAGGTCGGCGGCGGGCAGGTTATCGAGCCTATGCGTTTGATCTTCGGCGATCGCGCCACGGCTGAATTCAACGGACGGCGCCTGGACGTCGGCGAGATTGTCATCTCCAGCGCGAAAGAGTGGATACGCCAGAATCTGCGTTTCGTGGATGCGGATGCGCATGTGGTGTTTCAGAATGAACTCAAAGAGGGCTCGCCAGAACTGACCGACCTGTTCCAGCGCAAGGAAGCGGGCGCGAACGACACTTCCGCGGCCGTGGGTTACGCCCCTTTGACCGAGACCGAACGCATTGTCCTGGCCGCCGAGCGCTACTTGAATTCCCCTGAATTTAAGAGCAAATTCCCTGAGGCAGGCGAGGATGTCAAGGTGATGGGGTATCGTCTGGACCGCGAGCTCATCCTGACCGTCGCCGTGGCTTTCGTCGACCGCTTCGTCAACCATGTGAAGGGCTACTTTTCGCGCAAACAGGACATCCAGGAAATGCTCCAGAGTTATCTGACGAGCCTGCAGCATGAAATCGACCATATTCAGATAGCCCTTAACACCCTGGATGATCCAGCCCGCGGCGAAGCCGGCATGTACCTGACAGTGCTGGGCACCTCGGCAGAAGGAGGCGATTGTGGTCAGGTTGGGCGCGGCAACCGGGTCAATGGAGTGATTTCGCTCAACCGCCCGATGAGCACCGAAGCGGCGGCAGGGAAGAACCCCACCAACCATGTTGGCAAGATCTACACCCTGCTCACCCACCAGATGGCGGACGAGATCTACCGCAATGTTCCGGGCATCAGCGAAGTGTATGTCTGGCTGTGCAGCCAGATTGGCCATCCGATCAAGGAGCCGCTGATCGCCTCCGCTCAGCTCATCCTCGAACCGGGGGTCGACCTGGAGGAAATCCAGCCTTTGGTGGAAGGCACCATTGCCAACAACCTGACCTCGGTCGGGGATTTCACCCAGCGCCTGGTGCGCGGGGAGATATCGGTCTGGTGATCGGGGGAGTTAGCCTCCGTCAGCTCCTGCTCGGAAACTTCATGGCCGGGATGTGCCCGTGAAAGGGGGGCCTTATGTCCCGGAGACTGATCATTCGAATTTTGATTGCCCTGATGCTGGCCAGTCTGGCGGTTGTCTTTGTGACCCGCGTCTATGCGCCTGAAGCGCCCTCCCCGGAGTTAATCGAATTGAACGAGCGGGCAGATGAACGCAAAGCCATGGTCGCCGATCAGATCGAAGCGCGCGGGGTGGAGGATGTTCGCGTTCTGGAGGCCATGCGCACCGTCCCGCGCCACCTATTCGTGCCTGAGGACGTGATCGAGCAGGCTTACGCCGACCGCGCTCTGCCCATAGGTTACGGGCAGACCATCTCACAGCCCTACATCGTGGGTTTGATGAGCGCCTCACTGGACATCCAGCCGGGTGACCGTGTTTTGGAAATCGGCACCGGCAGCGGCTACCAGGCGGCGGTTTTGGCCGAGATGGGCGCCGAGGTGTACACGGTTGAGATTGTGCCCGAGCTGGCCGAACAGGCTGCCGCACGTCTCAAAAAATTGGGCTACGGGCAGGTGAAAGTGCTCAACGACGACGGCTATTTCGGCTGGGCGGAGTACGCCCCCTACGACGCCATCATCGTCACTGCTGCACCGGACCACCTGCCAGAGCCGCTCATCGGTCAGCTCAAGGATGGTGGGCGGCTGGTTATCCCCATCGGACCGGTGGGCAGCATCCAGACCCTGTGGCTGTTCGAGAAGAAGGGCGAAGAACTGGTTTCAACCAATCTGGGCGATGTGGTGTTTGTGCCATTTACCCGCAAGTGAGGCGGCAACTTTACGATGAAAATTCCCGAAACCGTTGATGCGGATTCCCCTTTCTGAGCTTGGAATGAAACGTCTTCAGAAGTAAAAGTATTTGAAAACGCCTTACAATCTCCTGATGATGACCGCTCCTGCCGCCAAATATGCCACACCGCCAAGCAGCATCACCGCCGTCAATCCGTAGCTGAGCGCCAAGATGGCCGCCAGAACCGAGGCCGCCACGGACGCGCAGCCGTTGACCGCCCAAGCCCAAGGCACCAATCCAGGGGCGCGCTCCTCCAGCCAGGCCAATCCGAATGGAAATGGCAGGCCCATCAAAACGGCCAGCGGCGCTATTCCGAGGGAGAGGAGCGCCACCCGCGCTGCCAGCGGCCAGCCCAATATAACCTCGACCAGCCAGGCAGAAAGGAATGGCATTCCCAGGGCCAGCATGGCCAGCAACCCGAGAGCTGCCTTCCGGCGGAGCCAGGGCGCGCGCGCCAGGCGGCTGCCCAGGCTGGAGAAGAGCAGCAGGGCAAGCAAAACGGCGGTAAAAGCGTAGGTAGGGTTGCCCAGTAAAAGAATCGCACGCTGAATCAGCGGGATTTCTACCAGCAAAAATGCCAATCCAAGCAGGCTGAAATAAATTAGGATTTGAAGTCTCACCCTCCTTGTGGTGCCCGCTGGATGACGGGCGTCCTTCCCTGCCTGAGTGGGGCGCCTTCCAAGCAGAGGCGCCAGGATTAGTGCAGCGCTGAGAACCAGCACCAATGCCAGCAAACCAAGCAAGATAAAATAGCCGCTGCCGCCAAATGGCTGCCAGGTGTGTCCCATAGATGCCACTACCTGAGGCGTTTGTCGCCAGGTAAAGAAGTGAAAAAAGAACGGCCGGTCATCCGCCACAGGGCGCACATCGAACGGCTGGGTAGCGTAAAACTCACCTGCATCATGCGTTGAGGACAGCGCCTTGAGCGCCAGGTACAGGCTCGGTTCGGGTAGATGGTTGTAGCGGTTAACTTCCTCTTCACGAACGTCAGGCGCCCAAACAAGATCGTAATGCATGTGATCTAGAAAGGCGCGGACCTCGACCAGCTCACCCGGCGCCCAACCGTCCGGTTGTACGAGCGAAGTCACAGTCTGTATGCCTCGATAAGCCACCAAAGCGTCCTGCGGGTTGGCAGCTCCCCGTTCCTTTAATGCCTCGATCAGCGTCGCCAGTATACGCAGATCTTCGCTTGGCGGCGTCTGGAACCAGCGCGTCACGACCAGTATGCCGTGCGGGCTAAGTCGCTCGAGCGCTGCGTCGAAGGCTTCCACCGTCAGGTTGTAGGTCTCGATCAGGCTGTAAGCGCCGTTAGTGACCGGGCGGTAAGCGTCGGTCAAAGGGATAAAGACCAGGTCGTACCGATTGGTCGTGTGGGCGAGATACGTGCGCGCCGGCTCGCTCACCACGTGCACGCCGGATAACCCGTAAGGATCGTAACTGGCTGACGTGGCGGTAACTGCTTTCCGCAGCAAGGGATTGCTGACCAGGGCAGTCACCTCGCCTGCGCCGCCAGCCAGCGCCTGGAGGATGCCCAGCCCGCCGCCGGGTTCAATCACCAGCGTACGCCCGCCCGGACGGAGCGAGAACGCCAGCGCCTCAGGAAGGAATCGAGCCGCGGTCAGGCCATCGGGAGAAGACAGAGTGACCGGCAAGGGCGCATCGCCGTCCACGAAGAGCACAGATTGCGGCGGAACCGTACCAGTATGCTGATAGCTCAACCCCGGGAAGACGTGAGTACTGGCGCCGGCCAGTACGTCGACGCGCGAGATGGCATTCCAGCGCGCGTAGATTACATGGGCACCCGGGTAATGGAGCGCCTGGGGCAAACCTTTGTATGGCGAGCTGTTGAGCGCTAATGGGGCGCGCCCTTGAGCGTTAACCCCGCTGAGATAGCCAAATACCAGTATTCCCGCCAGAAAAGGTGCGCCAGCCGCCCATCTTGTCCAACGCCGGCCGTTTCTGGTTGCTGACTGAATGGCCGGCAGCATGGCGATCAATCCACTTGCCAGCACCGCACCTGGCACCCCGGCCAGTTCGAGCGTCAATGGCGCTATTGCCACGCCCGCTGCCGATCCGGCCAGGTTGGCAGCGTAGATACGGTGGCTGCGCCCCGAGCTTTCCGCCAAAGCAGCACCCACACCCAGCCCTGCGGCGAAGAACGGCGTGGCCAATGCCAGGTAGTATAGGACGAAGTACAGCAACTGGCGCGGTTCGAAGGCGATGCGGTAGCTGTCGAAGGGTAGCAGGTTGACGGCCGCATACGCCAGCCCGCATGAGGCGATAAAGCCCAGCCCGGTTCTCACCAGCAGTTGTTCCACGTCTGCCAGCCAGTGCGGCCGGGCCTCGTCATGCCGGGCCAGGCTGAGGAACGTGCCGCTGGCTCCATAGCCGATGAGCGCCAGACTGACGATCAGAAAGGCAAAATGGTAGAACTGTGCTACCGCGAGCAGGCGCGTAAGGCTGGTCTCGAACAGCAGGGAAGCGGCAGATAAGGCAGCCACGCCCAAGGTGACGCTCGATGGCCTCATCCCCCTTGCCTCCAATGGATCAAGGGAAAGGTTATCCCCACACGCCGGAGATCGCCCGTCCGCACGCAGGGCAATGCCCGTTACGCAGCTTATTCTCGATCACCGAAAAACCCCGGCGGCGGATGAGCGTCTCGCCGCAGGATGGGCAGATGGTGTTCGCGTGGGGATCGTCGGGCAGGTTTCCGGTGTAGACATACTCCAATCCAGCCCGGCGGCCCAAGTTCCAGGCCTGGATCAGTGTGCGGGGCGGCGTGGGCGGCGCATTGAAGCGGTAGGCCGGGTAGTAGGCGCTGACATGCCAGGGGACGTCGCGTCCCAATTCGCTTGCGATGCGGCCGGCGATGGCGCTCAAGTCATCCGACGCATCATTCACCCCGGGGATAACCAGGGTGGTGATTTCCAAATGTACGCCGCGCTCACGGCACAAACGGCAAATGGCCCAAACCTTTTCCACGTCGACCCCGCGGCAGTACTTCCAAACCGCATCCGCCCCCCCTTTAATATCCACGTTCATGGCATCCAGACCGGCTTCGATCAAAAGACCCAACGCCTCGGGGGTCATGTATCCATTGGTGACGAAGGTATTGTACAAGCCGCGCTGGCGAGCCAGAGGAAAGACTTCGAGAGACCACTCCAGCGAAAGGGTTGGCTCATTGAAGGAGATCGATGTACCTTGACATCCCTCCTCGACAGCCAGGGAAACAAAGCTCTCAGGCGCCAGGTACTGCATCCCCGTTGCTGGTACGGTCTTGCTGATATCCCAGTTCTGACACCAGGGGCAGCCGAAGTTGCATGACCAGCTTCCGGCGGTTAGATTAAAAGAGCCTGGATAAAAGTGGTAAAAAGGCTTTTTCTCGATCGGGTTGACCGCCAGGGAAGAGATCGCTCCGTAGGTCAGGGTGTATAGTTTCCCATCCCGGTTTGTACGGGTACGGCACCAGCCTTTGGCTCCCGGGACGAGTGTACAGCGCCGCTCACAGACGTTGCAGCGCACCTTGCCGTCAACTGGCTCCTGCAAGAGCGCTTCACGCTCGAAAACAGTTGCCATGTCTCACCTCCCCGGTTATTGGAAACGCGGCTCTCGGGCGGGTTTCCCAAGCAGCCCTGCTACCTCGTTTGACGAGAGATCGCGCCATTCTCCTGGTTGTAAATCACCGAGGGTTATTGATCCGATAGCCACACGCACCAGTCGTATGGTGGGAAAGCCCACCGCGGCAGTCATATGACGAATCTGATGCTTCTTGCCTTCGCGGAGCACGATACGCAGCCAGGTCGTTTCACTGTGCGGTGTGACCGGCTTTCGTCGCTCGGGCAGTTTCGGTTCAGGGATGGCCAGAACCTGGCAGCGGCGCGTCCGCTTGGAGGCCAGCACCACACCTGTCTGAATTTTGGCAATCGCCTGCGGGGTGATCTTGCCTTCGACCTGCACCAGGTAGGTTTTTGGGACAGGATGGAGAGGATGCGTCAACCGGCGCGCCAGACGCGGATCATTGGTGAGGATCAGGAGTCCCTCGCTGTCAGCGTCCAGACGGCCAGCGACGTACACGCCTGGAACCGGGATGTATGCCTTGAGCGTCTCCAGGCCAGAGGCAGCCGTGAACGAACTGACGACGCCGCAGGGTTTATAAAACGCGAGGGAGCGGTATGAGTCCATTTCCGCAGGCTCCTGGCAATCCAGATATTTCAACCCCTCAGTTCAATTCTATACCGTTTCAATGTAATTAATTGATGCAGATCAATGAAATCACCGCGGATGTGGCTTACAATGGAATTGAGATGAAAAGGGAATGACTGGTTGAGAAAGGAGCTATCAATGGAATACCACACCCCCCGCGCATTAGAGGTTGAGCATGAGAACATCCATCGTGATTTGAGCAAATTGATCACGGCCGGTGGAAAGGTGGGTGAAGCGGCTCAGGCGGTGGCGGAAGCGCTCCACGCCCATTTCAGAAGTGAAGAGCAGTACGCCATGCCGCCGCTTAGTCTGCTGGCGCCTCTAGCGGAAGGCAAGCTGGAGGAGGGTATGTTTGATATCGTTCCGCTGGTCGAACGTTTGAAATCTGAGCTTCCGCAGATGCTGGCCGAGCACCAGGCTATCATAGCGGCATTGGGCAATTTAAAGCGGGCGGGAGACGGCGAGAAGAACCCGGCTGCACTGAGCTTTGTTGATAGACTTACACTGCACGCGCAAACGGAGGAGCAGGTGTATTATCCCGCCGCCATTTTGGTTGGAGATTACTTGCGGTTGAAACTCGAAAAATAACCCGGCAGAACGATCTGCGCTCTGATATACCAACAATGCCCTTGCTTTCCTTTGTTTCAAGGCCGTATATATGCCCAGCCTTCGGCCTGTTTCCTCACCAGTTCTCCAACACCGGATGGAACGATTTCGGCTTCCTCCATCAATGTGGAAGGATCCAATTTCAGGTGGGCCAGGGAGTTGTTGCAAACAACGAAATGTACGCCTTGTTTTGCCAGGTTGCGCACGCGATTGAGATGCGATAAATTACTGCGGATCAATTGCAGCACGCCGTTCCCGTTGATCACCAGCTCCGCCTCGACGTTGGCCTCACCCAAGTCGTTCAGCAGGTTGCGCAGATTATTCAATACTTCGGTAAAGCGCTCCTCTGAGTCCTCGTCCATGTGAAAAACGACGCGATATTTCTCCATAACGGCCCTCAAAGTTATTGATGGATTTGCAGTTTTTCGAATACCTTGATTTTGATGAAATCGAGCAGAAATAGATAGGCGAGGATAACTGCCCCAAGCGCCAGTATTAGATGGAGAGGTATGGCGGCCATTAAAATGCCGCGCCATGCTAGCAGGGTGACAATAAGTATATCCAATCCGGAGCTCAACAGCAGATATCGACTGGGGAGCGAATTCCAGAAATGGCGTCGTTCCCTGACGAGATAGATTGTGCCCTGGCCGCTGAAAACCAGCATGACGAACAGAAGCGTTTGAAGCTGAGCGAGGGGAAGTTTCAGATAATCGCGGCCGGTCAAAAAGATCGTAAAGGAAAGGATCAAAATCGGCAAAGCCAGTGTCAATGCTCCAATGACCAGCGATCCGACCTTCCATTGGTTGGGTTTGGCTGAAGTAACAGCCCGGTCGGATGCGATGGACATGGTAGCGAAGTCGTTGGTAAACAGCAGCAGCACCATTAATAGCGGTGTGGTGACAAAGGTATGCGTCAGAATCAAGCCGAGGCTCAGGAAGAATGCGATTTCGATGGTTTTGACGATTTTGTTCAATGTGTACGTGAGCATACGCTGGTAAATCCGTCGGCTGACTTCGACCGCATTGACGATATTTGATAATCCTGGGCTGGTCAGTACCAGGCTGGCCGCCGCCTTGGCTACATCGGTTGAGCTGGACACGGCGATGCCAACCTCGGCTTGCTTTAGCGCTGGCGCATCGTTGACACCATCACCGGTCATCCCGACGATATGTCTGGCGGACTGAAAAATACGCACCAGTTTGAATTTGTGCTCGGGAAGGACTTCCGCGTAAACGCCGCATTCCGGATCGAGATCAGTTTCAGCATGAGTCAGCTTTTCGGCATTGCAAACCTTGCCCTGGATGCCGACCTGTTCTGCAATGGCCCTGGCAGTGCTCTCCCCATCCCCTGTGATCATCAAGACACGCACCCCCATGTCTTTCAGGCGTCCAATCAGCCAGCTCGAATCCGAACGCGGGGGATCTTGCAATGCGATCAAACCCACCATATTCAATTGTTGATCATCCCCGACGGCGACGGCAATGACGCGGTAACCGCGGGAGGCCAACAAATCAACATCCGATTCGATGGGCGCTTGGTTCGGACCGCAAAGCGGCTGAATAACCTGTGGCGCGCCTTTCACCACACGAAGGCGGGAAGCTGGGGTTGCGAAAATTGCCTCAGTGCGCTTGGTGGCAGGAGAGAATGGCGTGAAGGAGATGCGTTGGCCTTCGGCGGCTGCACCGTTGCGCTCCTTGGCAGCGGAGAGCACAGCCAGGTCAATGGGATCTTGCGTGGCGGTATCGCACGCTAGCGCGCCATAGTGGAGCACATCTTCCTGTGTATAACTGGAATAGGAATGGATTTCGGCCACCGTCATGCGGTTTTCGGTGATGGTGCCGGTTTTATCCGTGCAGAGCACATCCATGCTGGCAGCTTCTTCAATCGCAGCGAGACGCGTCACCAGAACGCCGTGGCGCACCAGCTCCACAGAGCCGAGCGCGGTGGCCAGGGTAAAGGTAGCGGGAAGAGCCACCGGCACTGAAGCCACCAGAAGGATTAATGCAAAGGGGATTACATCGCCGAATGACAGATGCGCCAGAGCGGAATAAACCAGTATGGCGGCTACCAGCACGGCGTCCATCGCCACCAGGTTCTTAACCACGGCGAAAACGACTTCCTGTAAGTGACCTCGGGTCTTCGCCAGGCGGACAAGCTCGGCAGTCTTTCCGAATTTGGTGGCCGTGCCGGTGGCCGTGACGACCGCTTCGCTTTCCCCCTGTCTGATAATCGTGCCTGCGAAGGCAACATCACCCGGTCCGGCATCCTTTGCGACCGACTCGCCGGTCAGCGCTGATTGGTCGATCAGCACACCCCCGGTAAGCAGGCGCACATCTGCTGGGATCACGTCACCCATGCGCAAGTAAATCACGTCCCCGGGAACCAGCTCCCTTACCGCTATCTTCTGCCATTGACCATCGCGCAACGCGCGCGCGTATAAGGACAGTTTTTCACGCAGCAGAGCGAGAGCATTTTGTGCACGCCGCTCCTGGAAAGCGCTGATAGCCGCATTGAATAAAATGAGCGCCGCGATGACGATGGCCTCTTCATGCTTTTTCAACAGCACTTCAAGGATGACGCTGACCTCGAGCATCCAGGGAACGGGCCCCCACAGCTTTTCCAGGATTATCAGCCAAGTGCTTTTCTTTTCCTCAGGTATCGCGTTTGGACCGTAGCGATCCAATCGCGCTTGAGCTTCCTGACTACTCAAACCTTCCACAATCTTTTCGCCAGGAGTTTCCGAGACCACTGTTTCCATAAGCTGACCCTCGATGAGAATGGATCTATTCCGGATATCCAAAATTAAAAACAACCCGTCTCAAAGCATCGAAAAGGCACCCTGATGTTCCATGTACCTTCCAGATTAATCTTAGGAACTATAATCCCGATTGAACAAATCGTCATTAAGGTAAGCAAAAGGCAGTCTTAAGGTATGATTAAGGCAAGCGGATTGGCTTAGACGGATTGGGCTTAGGCTGCTGATAGTAGATATGCTCGTCAATGATTGCTATTCCCTGGACGTGAGCATCCATGCCAGAGGAAGGCCCAGCAAAGCCAGGGCTGCCATCCACCAGAAAGGCGCGCGCAAGCTGAAGTGTCCAGCGACGAATCCAAGGCCGAAGACTGCTGCGGCGCCTAGTGCGTTGCCTATTCCCAGGGCAATACCCGAAGCCAGAGATCGATTGGATGGGAAAAGGTCTTGACCTATCAGCATGGTGATCGGCGCCGTACTGAAAACCGCAACGCCGAGTAGGGCCAGAGTGAACCAGAGCAGGATGCCGCGAGAATAAAGGAAATACACTAAGAACAATGCTGATAACAAACTGGATGCCATCAAGACCCCACGCCGGCTAAAACGATCTGCCAGAAATCCCCCCGAGAGGTTTCCGAAAATTCCCACGATGAGCATAATACTGATCAAAGATGCGCCGCCAATCAAAGAACCGCCTTGGCTGTGCCAAAGTATCGGCGTGAACGTGGCCACACCATAAGAAACCATGCCTCGCAGACCGACAAAACCAACCAGGGCGAATATCTTTCCATGCTGCGGCTGAGTGACGCCAATCCCGTTCGTCTCAATCCGTGGATTGAGCGAGGGAGCAAATATGGAGAGCAGCGCGATTGTCAGGGCTCCCGGGATGGCAAACACCCATAATCCATGCAGTCCTAGCCAGGCAACCAATAATCCTGCCAACCCCGGCCAGATTCCGCGGCCTAGTTCCCCTCCAACCAGGAAGAGCGACATATGGATGGCCTCATGCCTCTCGGTTAAACTGCGGGTAGTCGCTAAGGCCTGTGGGTGGAAAAAGGAATTTCCCAGGCCGATGATGACGAGCAGAAGCAATAACACGGGGTAGTTCGGCGCAATGCCCAGCAGACTGGCTCCGATTGCACTCATCGCCAGGCCTGCGAGGACAAACCCGCGACCGCCACGATGGTCTGCCCATAGACCGGTCAGCGGTTGCATCAACGAGCCGATGCCTTGGGTGGCGAATATCAACGTACCGACTAGGACGATGGGGATATTAAATTGCGAAAGGAGAAGCGGCAAGATGGCCGGTAGATAGTTGACATAGCCATCGTTGAGGAAATGAGCCCAGGTAAGAGCTCCCAATTGAAGACGCTTGGACATGAAAATCTTGCAATGAGCCTCAGTCAGGTTATCAGGCTGCTTCTATCCATGGCTGATCATGAAGGGCACAGCCCGGTGCAGTCCACCGATTGTCTGCCGTATTTTGGGGCGGGAGGCGGCAACAAGGGTAATAAGATCGATAAAGATAATGTCTCAGGATACCCGCTCATGGATGACCGGCTCATCTATATCTCGATCTCCTGAATTGGAATGGGATGATTCACGGTCATCGGTTGGGTTTCAGCTAAACGGACAGCATTATCGAGAGCTTCCACCTGCAGTCTTCTGGCTTCGCGCCAGCGGCGCCACAGGAAGAAGATGCCAATCGCGCCGACCACCGCCTGACTTAAGAACAGGTAGAAATTGCTCGAAGAGAATATGCCGATCACGATGGGCAATCCATCCCAAAGGCCATGCAGCACTGCCACACCCAGGTAGGCGCCGATCACTTTCAAATTGATGTGAAAACGCATGGCGCGGGTCTCACGGAAGAGCACGCCGGCCAGAATCGCCGTCCAGGTGCCATGGCCTAACGGAGAAAGCAGGCCGCGCATCAGGGTAACGAAGACAACCGTGGAGAAGCTTCCGCCGGTGGCTAGGAAGGTTGTAAAGGAATAGCCGGTGCTTTCAAGAGCGGCGAAACCCATCCCGGCCGCAGCGCCCAAAATGAGGCCATCTATCTCAGAATCATGGCTCAAGCGTCGGGCAATCACCAAAATCCCCAGGACTTTGGCAAATTCCTCGATCAACCCCACTAGGAATGAAGTAATTGGATTTAGGCTGCCCACAAAGATGGGTTCGAGTAATGAGGAGGCGAAGACGCCTAAAATGCCTCCGTACAGGAAGCTCAAGGCTGTGGTGGAAATCTTCAAGCTGCTCCAATGACGCCGTTCGTAGAAGAACACGACAAAGGCGGTGGGCACCATAAAGCTGCCTACCATCACCACCGTGGGAAACAAGATCGGATTTCCCGTTACGCCCATGACCACGATACCAAGTAAGAATAAGCCTAAACCGACCAGTAAGACGTGCAACCAGGCGTTGCTGCGGTCACGCCTCACTTTGACTCCCGTAATCACTTCGTCCGATAACATATCGCCTTACCTTCTCCCAGTTCTTTTTTACACAATCTTTCAATATCAGCATACGCTTTTCCTGTTTATTTGACCTTATCTGAAAGTATAGCCAAGCTAAAGCTTATATTAAATACAGCATCCGGCGAGTCACGGTTAGCGTCGCCGGATGTGTATACTTCGTAATTGCGTATGGAATTCTACCTGCTGATATCAGTGGCTGGATGAATTTTGCCCCCCCGGGCCGGGGCCGTAGCCACTGCCGGGTGTGGGGGTGGATGCGGCCCATGGATTTCCGCCCTGGCCGGTGGCCTGGGGTGTGCAGGAGAGGCAGGATCCATCGCCAGGGCCGGGGCCGTAGCCGCTGCCGGGAGTGGGGGTGGATGCGGCCCATGGATTGCCGCCCTGGCCGGTGGCCTGGGGTGTGCAGGAGAGGCAGGATCCATCGCCAGGGCCGGGGCCGTAGCCGCTGCCGGGAGTGGGGGTGGATGCGGCCCATGGATTGCCGCCCTGCCCGGTGGCCTGGGGTGTGCAGGAGAGGCAGGATCCATCGCCAGGGCCGGGGCCATAGCCGCTGCCAGGTGTGGGTGTGTTATCGGTCCATGGGTTACCACCCTGGCGAGTTCCGGGAGTTGTTGGCTGAGTCGGGCCTGCATCGAACTGGCCAGCACGAACTCGTTCACGAAATAGCTGGGGGTCGTTCAATCCCAGATCGGTCAGGCGGATGCGTTCCTGGATCATGCTGCGCACCTGAGCAAGAACCGCCTCAGACGGCCCGCCAGCGTGGACTTGAGCCAGGATCTGATCCTGGGAGCGCAGGCGTTCGCGGATCCGCTCCAGGTTGCCGAAGGCAGCTTCGTCATCCATTCCTGCCGCCAATCGCAATGCGGTATCCACCTCCTGTCTCCAGCGGGCGATCACTGGCTCTGAGGGCATCTTGCCCTCCTGTGCCAGGTGAGCAATTTCTCCTGCGCGACGATCGGCGAACTGCAGCGACAGATCCAGACGCGTCTGCGTGCGATTGGCGAATTGCGCGCGGACGTCTTCACTGGCCAGTTTGAGCGGGTACAAAGCCTGGCCCGGATCGCTCTCCTGTGAGGCGTAAACCGTCATACCGGCACCGCCGAAGACCAATGAAATGACTACCAGCAGGGTTGCAAGGGTGGGCATTTTTGCGTTCTCCTTTCTCAGAAAGAGGTTTGTCCACCCTTTACGACGCTCAGGGACCGGAACGGATACGGCCGGTCGAAGCGACTTTGCCTGCTCAAGAAAGGCCGTCCGTCCACGCTGCGCGAATTGCGGATCGCGGGGCGGGTATGGCACAAGAGTATGCATTATGGCTTGAATTCTTTCGTCATCCGGATCCAAATCAGCCGGTTTCATGTTCGAACTCCTCTTCCGACAGGAGTATTCGCCGAAGAGAGGCCAGGGCGCGGTGTTGAAGAGCTTTCACCGCTCCAACAGGTTTCTGTAAAACTTCGGCGATGGCTTCATTATCCAGACCCTCCAGGAACTTCAAGGCAATTACCTGACGCTGGTCGGCGGTCAAACAGGCAAGGGCGGCGCGAACTCGCTGGCGCTGGTAGGGATCGGAGGCGGCTAATTCAGGATCGTTATCGCCGGCTGGAAGTGCGTCGTCCAATGGGAGCGCGGAAGGAGGTTTGCGGCGGTATTGGTCCGTGATCCAATTGTGAGCGACACGGTATAAGTAGGCCTGCAAACAATCCTGCGGGCCGCCCCCAGCGCGTAAGGCTGTGAGAAAACGGCTGAAAGTCTCGGATACGCATTCCTCAGCAAGTTGGACATCGCCCAGCAGACGAACGGCATAACGATAGACCCCCGGGCTGTAACGGTCATAAATCTCGCCCAAGGCATCCAGATCAAAGTTTCTCGCCTTTGCCAACAACGCCAAATCTGCGTCAGCCATCGCCTCTGTCTATTACGACGCGCAGAACACCAGCCGGATACGGCCGGTCACTGCGTACTATATAGTGGATATACAACCAGAATCACGCACGATATGTGACAGTGTATTCCCAGTATACAGTATGGTTATGAAGATCTTGCGAAGACTTGGGAAAGAACGGATAAACTACTCAATCCGTATTGGCAGGGCAGCCGTCTCAAAATATTGACTCAGGTGATCACGCATGCGTAAGCGGGCGCGGGCAACGCGGCTTTTGACGGTGCCCAATGGACGGCCGATCACCTTTGAGACCTCTTTATAATCCAGGCCTTGCAGATCGACCAGGACGAGGGCAATGCGATAGTCAGGCGGAAACGCGTTCAAAAGGAGACGAACACATCATCTGAGGAATGGACAAACGACTCTGGGTACAACCATCCTGCGCCGGCTGCTCTCCGATAGGCTTTGCGGATTCATCACCATTTCTTCAACAAATCTTCACAACCGGGCATTAAAATTCACCATGATAAAGACTAACTTTATCTGGATTGGAGAATTGTGAATGAGAAAGATCTCTATCGTCCTTTTATTGGTTATTCCGGCCGGTGTGCTGGGTCTTGCAGCGGCCTTCGGCGTAAGCCGTGTTTTAGGCAACCCTTTGCCAGGATGGATTCCGAATACCTCGGCTGGAAATACCGGAGCGGGTCCTCAAGGCTGGAACGGACAGCCTGGCAGCATTGGTCCGGGAATGATGGGTGGGTATGGGGGATACAGGATGGGACCCGGGATGATGGGAGGCTACGCGCAGGGCATTCCCAACAATGCCGGAACCCGAATTACAATGGATCGCGCCATCCAGCAAGCCGAAAACTACGCCGCATCTTCAGGAACCGGCCTGCAGGTGGCTGAAGTAATGGAATTCCAGAACAATTTTTACGCGGTCGTGATCGAAGAGGGAAGCGGCAAGGCAGCCTTCGAGATCCTGATGGACCCTTTTACAGCGACCGTATTCCCGGAGCCAGGCCCCAACATGATGTGGAACGTAAAATACGGCCATATGGGAAGCGGAGCCTCAACAGAGAACACGATAAGCCTGGACCAGGCGCGGGAGTATGCTCAAAAGGCGCTGGACAGCCAGATACCTGGAGCGACTGTGGAAGAGGATGGTTACAGTTTCTACGGTTATTACACGTTTGATTACAGGCTCAACGGTCAGATCGCGGGCATGTTGAGCGTGAACGGTTTCAATGGCCAGACTTGGTTTCACACCTGGCATGGGTCATTTATATCTGAAAAGGAGCTAGAGCAATGAGAAACATATGGAAGTGGGTTCTCATCTTCCTTGGCGTATTCCTCGCTGTCTTTCTAATTGCGCTGCCTATACTGGGCTTATTCGCGTTTCGAGGGTTTCCTATGATGGGCGGCTTTTATTATGGAATGCCGCACATGTTCGGCGGATATGGTTTCTACGGAGGTTGGCTTATGATGTTCGGAATGTTTCTCGGTCCTCTGGTGGTGATCGCCCTGATTGTTGCAGGAGTTGTGGCGCTGGTGCGAACCACGGGAGGTAGTCATCCTTCTTCTGCACAGCCGCCTGCCCCGACGCGGACATGCCGTAACTGTGGCAGAGCACTACAGGCGGATTGGTCCCACTGCCCTTATTGTGGCGAAAAGGTCTGAAGGGGAAGGCTACCCTGCGGTTTCACTCTCCAAGCGGAACATCCCGATGATTTCCATCGGGACGTTCCTGCATAATGGAGCGGAGAGCGGGGATGTTTTGCACAGATTCATAATGGAGCGGTAATCCGTGGAGATTACCGTCCTTCGCAAAACAGCCGCAGCATTTCAGTCATGCACGTGGCCGTGCTCCAGTTCTTCGCTGGTGGCGGGACGGATGGCGAGGATTTGCACATCGAATTGGAGCTCTTTGCCAGCCAGGGGGTGATTCACGTCCAGCGTGACGGAGTTCTCATTGATATGATCGATGCGAGCGCGCACAGAGTGCCCATGCTCGTCGGTCAGGCTGACTTCCACACCGGGCTCAAGCGTAATGGTGGCGGGAAACTGGCGCTTCGGCAGGTCAACGAAGGCGTCCGGATCAATCTCACCGTAGCCATCGGCGGGAGCAACTGTTACAACCTTGCGCTCGCCGACGCTCAGACCATAGAGAGCACTCTCCAGGCCCGGGATGATCTGTCCCGCCCCCTGGATGAAGCGGAAAGGCTGGCGGTCGTCGGACATGTCATAAATCTGGCCTTCCACGTGGAGCACGTAACTCATGCTAACCACCTGGCCATCTTGCACGGTTAATTCTTCACTCATCGGTTTCTCCATCCAGGCTGGCGGTGGGATGTGAAGCGAGCCAGCCAGTTAGTCGATTTTACCCTTTTCGTGAAGAAATAGCTACTATTTTCATCCACCTCGATCCTGTTGGGCAAGATCGCATGCTCCGCGTCACTGCGTCACCGCTAGCTTCCATCTCATCTTGTCGTGTTCGTACGCCTGAGATGTGAGGGGGATGACAGTCTGTCAGATCGCCGGGACGAATATCGGCCATCAGGGATATCTTTAGAGCAGGATAGCTATAATACCTATCATGAGGAAATCTATTCCAGGTTGGGAAAATAGTGAAACCGCAAATTCCGATATCGAAGTTTTAAGGAAGGCAATTGATTTCACGAATTAAAATAGCCCGATGGGAGGGGGACGGAGGATGAACAACCATATTCGCAGTGGCACCGGACAACCATGAGCATCGTCGCAACGGCGGCCAACAAAGCGCGCGGTTTGTATCTGGGCTATTACATGGCCTATGGTGCGCTGCTTCCATTCCTGAATCTGTACTTCAGGCGTATTGGGATGGACGGCGTGCAGATCGGGGCGCTGACCGCCATCCCGGTCCTGGCGACCACGCTGGGTGCACTGGTATGGTCGCTCATCGCTGACAGCTTTCACCTCCAGGCATGGATTCTGAGGATGGCGTTTCTAATCTCGCCCTTGACAGTTTTGATGATGACTCGTTCGACCAGCTTTGCCGGTTTGCTCGCCCTGGGCGTTGCATTTGGTTTCTTCACCAGCCCCATCGTTCCCATTCTGGACAGCTCGGCCATCGAAATCGTAAAGGTATCCCGGGTTTCTTATGGTGGGATGAGGGTATGGGGATCAATCGGCTGGACTCTTTCCGCCTGGCTGGTTGGTCTGATCCAGGAAAAGGCAGGGATGCACACATTTTTCTACGCCTACGCAGTCCTGATGGGGTTGACTTTCCTTTTTTTGCTGATGCAGGAGCAAGCAGCATCGGCCCGGGAGAGCTTCGTACGGCCAAATATTACCAGCCTGCTCACTTTCGACGTCGGTAGTTTCATATTCAGCGTCTTTTTAGTCGGCACTTCAATGGGAGCAGTGAGCGCCTTTTTCAGTATCTATATGGACCAGATCGGCGCGACAGAAGGAAGCATCGGGTTGGCGTGGGCGTTATCCTCGCTCAGCGAGATACCGATCTTTTGGTTTTCGGGCGTAATCCTCCGTCGCGTCAGTGTTACGAGATTGTTGGAATTTGCTTACATGATTTATGGGGCACGCTGGATGCTGTTATCTTTTATTACGGTGCCGTGGCTGGCGCTTTTGACCCAGCTATTGAACGGTCTTTCTTTTGCCATCTTCCTCGCGGCCGGGGTGACGCACATCAACAATCTTGCGCCACAGGGAATGAACACGACCGTCCAGGCGCTGCTAACCACCACCTACTTCAGCGTTGGTTCGATCTGCGGGGCCATGGTGGGCGGCTTTCTTTTCGACCAAATCGGTTCATTGTGGTTATTCCGCGTTTCGGCAGCTTTGGCCGTGGGTGGTTTGCTTGTTTTCAATCTGGCGAGGGTTTATCGAAAGGGCGTGGCGCAAACCTCGTGAGGAGGAATGACCATCGAATCGCCAAAAAGTTGGGATATAAAAGGAATAATCGAAGAGCTGCGTATAGTCTGCAATCTATTGGCCAAACACAGAGGTGTATGATGCGTTACGTTCTGGGAGTCGACGGCGGATCGAGCAAGACTCACGCACTGGTACTCGAAGAAACGGGCGCCGCGCGTGGTTTCGGACAGGCCGGGTGCGGCAATCACCAGATATTCGGTCTGGAACACGCACTGGTAGAGATCGACCGGGCGGTCCGGGCTGCGGTTGCCATGGCAGGAATACACGGGGACCCTGTGGACGACGCCTGCTACTGTTTGGCGGGGGCCGATTTCCCGGAGGACTATGCCCGTTTGCAAGAGGCGTTGCAAGTCATTTACCCGGCTCGGGCGGTCAGGGTCAAGAACGACACATTGGCGGCTATGCGCGCCGGGCTGAGCCGGCCATGGGGAGTGGTGGTCATCTGTGGGACGGGTTTCAACGCCGCCGGGCGCGCGCCGGATGGGCGCGAGATCGTGCTGCCCGGATTGGGTCCAATCTCCGGCGATTGGGGCGGTGGAGCCGCATTGAGCCAAGAAATGATCCGTTTGGTGATGCGCGCCTGGGACGGGCGCGGTGAGCCCACTCTGCTCACCCAACTGGTTCTGCGCGAGCTGGCGGTTCCAACTGTCGAAACATTGTTATTAAAACTGTACCATCACGAGATAGAAGAGCGAAGATTGCTCGAGCTGACGCCCTTGCTCTTCGAAGCGGCGGAGGCGGGTGATGGTCCGGCCTGCGAACTGGTGGTTCGCATGGGGATGGAAGTCGGGGTAACTGCTCGAGCCCTCATCCGGCGATTGGGCCTGCAACAGACGGATGTCGAGGTGATTTTGGGAGGCAGCGTGTTCAAGGGAAAAGGCCACCTACTTACCGATACCGTAGCACAGGAGGTGCGTCGCGAGGCCCCGATGGCGAAGATTGTACGGCCGCGCTACGAGCCGGTGGTGGGCGCGGCGCTCATCGCTCTGGAAGCGATGGGGGTGGATATAGACGAACGAATCCGCTCCAGGCTGGATGAAACTTTGCCCAAAGAGTTAATTGTGGTCACAGAATAGACAGCCTTCGGAAGGCGGTGAAGAAGAAATGGGTGTAGGTCGCGCGGACTAGCGGCCGGCGAGGAAATTAATCAGTGAAGGCTTCTTGTGATGCACCGCATCGGGGAAGCCGACAGGCACGGGTGCGGCAGGCTGAGCCAGATCCTGGGGTGGAACTGGCGCGCCAGCCGGTTGGGCAGGAATGGCGGGAGGGATCGTCGGCGCCGTCGGTTGGATCGGCACGAGCGAGGCGAAGCCTTTGAGAATGAGCGGGGCGGTGATGCCCACATTGATGGCCAGCCAGGGATTGTTGGGCTGCACCCCCTGGATCAGCACCAACCCGCCTCCGGCCAGGATCATGATGCCAGTGACGATCCAGTAAAACGGGCTACGGATATAGGTGGGCAGGTTGGGCGATTCGCGCAGGGAATACCATTTCAGCAATTCGCCCAGCCCACCGCCAATGACGCCATAAAGAAAGCTCAATGCCATGGGCTCATCTCCTTAGCATGTCAAACCTAAAAAGCGAAATGCGTTTTTTTCAGATCGCCGGCGTAAAACGAAACCGATTCGTGCCTGGCTTTAAGGTCATGTAGCTCGACGCCACTGGTGGCGGCGCCGCCTCGGGAAGAGCCGGAGATTGGTTGCTGATGGGAAGATGTTGAGGACCTCCCAAACCAACTTTATGCCTGGCAATCGGTTCGGCTCGAGTATGGATCTGTCCAGGTTGCCAAGGGCATACATAACCATTATGATAATTTGCACCGAAAACCTCATAGAATATAGCATCTTACCGTTTTGGATACAATACCATTCGAATGGAGAATAATGCAAACATTCAACTAAAAACCGGGTTCTTAAAAATTAAATTGCCCGCTCAGAGGCGCTTGATCTACGCAAGCCGGTCCAGCGGTGATGCTTCCGGCCGGGCAACCGTGTTGCGAGCATGCCGGCGCCCGGCGGAGGTGCCCTCCACCAGCAC
>Ga0207433_10001216_pt1 | contig 56215 bp, 62 predicted proteins | sample YelNatPaOPGAMG01_FD_187559 | JGI IMG/M metagenome (GOLD analysis project Ga0207433, IMG submission 187559) | Hot spring thermophilic microbial communities from Obsidian Pool, Yellowstone National Park, USA - OP-RAMG-01 (SPAdes) (version 3) | ecosystem: Environmental > Aquatic > Thermal springs...
GCGTTTTCTTGTATTTAAGCGCTTGTTTTTTCAGGATTTTCTTCAGCTCCAGCAATTTTTTTTCTACCCGGTCCAGCGATTCGACGATGAGCAAGGAGAGGGCTGTATCCACGATGTCATAAGAAGTAAGGCCCATGTGGATAAACCTGGAATCTTCGCCCACGTTTTCAGCTACCGAGGTGAGGAAGGCGATGACATCATGTTTGACCACTTTTTCAATTTCTTCAATCCGGGGAATGGAAAAGCTGGCTTTTTTCTTGATGTTTTCCAGAGAATTTTTGGGAATCTGTCCCAGCTTGGCCCAGGCTTCACAGACAGCCAGTTCCACCTGCAGCCATTTTTGGTACTTGTTTTCTTCAGACCAGATGGCTCCCATTTCGGGCAAGGTGTAACGCTCAATCATAGGGGAATCCTTTTGTTAATTTATTTTGATTTTTTATCTTATCAATTAACTTCTTGCGCGTCAATTTAAATCAGCAAAATGAAGGATAAAAAGAGGCTAAAAAAAATGTCAAAGGAAAACTTATGGAAATTGTCTAATTTAAATGAAAGACTGGTGCAGGCTTGATGACTGAAAGTTGAGTTGCTAAACTGGTTTCGGGAGTAAAGCAGGAGATGGAAGATGAACGCCAGCTGATCAGGCGGGCTAAGAATGGCGACCGAGAGGCTTTTATGGTGCTGGTGAAAAGATACGAAAAGCCCATTTATCAGATGATTTTCCGCCTGACGGGTAACAGGGAAGATGCGGCTGACCTGACCCAGGAAACTATGCTGAAGGCCTTTAAGGCCCTGAAATCCTTCCAGGAAAAATCCAGTTTTCATACCTGGCTGCACCGGATAGCCGTAAACCTTTCCCTGAATTTTCTAAAAAAGAACAGAGCGCAGAAAAATCAGCTGGAGTATCTTGATAACCGGCTCAATGAAGAAACAGAGTTCCAGGCCGTTTCTGTAGCTGATAACTGGCAGGCCTCGGAAGAATTAAGGGAGAAGCTGGAAAAGGCCTTAGAAGAGCTGCCTCTGCTGTTTAAAACTACGTTTTCCCTGGTGGTTTTTCAGGGGATGAGCCATCGCCAGGCGGCGGAAGTACTGGGGTGTTCAGAGGGTACAGTCTCCTGGAGGGTGCATGAATCGCGCAAGATGCTTCGGGAGAAGCTTAAATCATTTATAAATCAGAATAAGGAATTTTGACCATGTCTTGTGAAAAATACAAAAAAATGATTTCCGACCGGCTGGACGGAAACCTCAGCCCGGAAGCCGAGAAGAAGCTCTTGGAGCACGTTTCTGGATGTCAGGAGTGCCGGAATTACCTTGAATTTCAGACCTATCTAAAAAATGAACTGCAGGAAATGCCGGCGGCCGATAATTCTGATGAATGGTGGGCCGGGTTTGAGAACCGGCTGAGGGATAGACTTTATCAGGAAGAACAGGAAGAAAAAAGCAGTTTATTTTTCTGGGCCTGGAAACACCTGCCAGCTCTGGCGGGTAGCCTGGCTGTTATTTTTTTAGCGATTGTTATTATGTTGCGTTTGCCCGCCAAAAATGACCTGGAACAATTGGTGGCTACTACTATGTCCTATGAAGAGACATACCTCACCCTCAACCAGTTAATGCAAAAGGATGAAAACCTGGCTCAGAAAATAGGGGATGAGCTGGAAAAAAGCGTTATGGAAGAAATAAACCACAGCGGACTGGAAAGAATTAACCTGGAAAATTATGATTACTATGAGCAAGAAATAAATGAAAATACGATAAATAATTTTCAATTAGAAAATATATCTCTGGAGGATTTGAGATGAAAAAAATTTTTATGATGACCATAATCGGCTTCTTGCTTTTGGGCCTATCAATAAATGTGGCGGAGGCTCAACAGGGGCCACCGCAGGGAAAAGCTAATATCCGGGAAAATCTTTTTACTCTTAGAGCCCTGAGGATGACGCGGGCGCTTGACCTCACGGAGCAGCAGGCGGCTGTCATATTCCCGGAACTGAACCGGGCAGAAAAAGATAAGGCAGAGCTTCAGAAAGAACTGGCCAGGGAAATAAGAGAGCTCAGGGCCATGTTAAAGGACGAAAAGACCCCCTTGGAGCAGTACGAAGCCAGGGTAGCCCGGATAAATGAATTGCGGGCGAAGCTTAGAGAGAGGGAAGAAGCCTTTGAAAAATTTCTCTTCGGGCAGTTGACACCGGTTCAAAAGGCGAAGTATATTATATTCAACGTGGATTTTAACGCTAATTTAATGATGAGAATGCGCCGGGCTGCAGAAACCGGTCAAAAAATTAAATAAAATTCGTCCATATCTTGACAAAAAGATTAAATTAAGTTAGTATTCCCGTTGTAATTTTTTATCTCAATTTAGCTTTTTTTCAATTTTAAAGAGAAAATAACATAAATTTTTCAAAAAAACGGGAAAGTTTGAATATGATTGCCAGCGTAGCTCAGCCGGTAGAGCAGCTGATTTGTAATCAGCGGGTCGGGGGTTCGAATCCCTTCGCTGGCTCAGAAAAAATAAATCATTTCTGCCTGTTAGGAAAGCTAATTATGGGCAGGTACCAAAGTGGCCAAATGGGGCGGGCTGTAAACCCGCTGCGGCAACGCTTCGGAGGTTCGAATCCTTCCCTGCCCATTTTTTATGCGGGAATAGCTCAGTTGGTAGAGCGTCAGCCTTCCAAGCTGAATGTCGCGGGTTCGAATCCCGTTTCCCGCTTATTAAGAAATGAAGTTAAGCCCAAGTAGCTCAGTTGGCAGAGCACGTCCTTGGTAAGGACGGGGTCACCAGTTCAAATCTGGTCTTGGGCTTTTATAAAAAAATTTGCCTGGCTCCGAGGAGGTAAGAGAAATGGCCAAGGAAAAATTTGAGAGGAAGAAGCCGCACGTTAACATAGGGACGATAGGGCACATAGATCACGGCAAGACGACGTTGACGGCGGCGATAACGAAGGTATTATCGACGAAGGGACTGGCGCAGTACAAGCCGTATGATGAGGTGGCGAAGGCGGATGCGAAGATGTTTCGGCGTGATGCGACGAAGATCTTGACGGTGGCTTTGTCGCACGTGGAGTATGAGAGTGAGAAGCGGCATTATGCGCACATAGATTGTCCTGGGCACGTTGATTACATCAAGAACATGATCAGCGGTGCGGCGCAGATGGACGGGGCGATATTGGTGGTGGCGGCAGATGACGGGCCTATGCCGCAGACGAGGGAGCACATACTGTTAGCACGTCAGGTGGACGTGCCGGCGATCGTGGTATTTATTAACAAGGTGGACCTGGTGGATGACCCGGAGATTTTGGATTTAGTGGAGTTAGAGGTTCGTGATTTACTGAACAAGTATGAATTTCCTGGGGACAAGACGCCGATCATACGTGGTAGTGCGACGAAGGCCTTGGCGGACCCTGAGGGCGAGGGGGGTAAGCCGATTTGGGAGTTGATGAAGGCGCTGGATGAGTTTATACCGGAGCCAGTGCGGGAGATAGACAAGCCATTTTTGATGAGCATAGAGGACGTTTTTTCGATCACGGGACGTGGTACAGTGGTTACGGGCAGGGTAGAGAGAGGCATAGTGAAGGTAGGGGATGAGGTAGAGATAGTAGGTTTTGGAGAGACGAAGAAGACGGTGGTGACTGGGGTGGAGATGTTCCGGAAGATCCTGGACCAGGGCCAGGCTGGGGACAACATAGGTTGTTTGTTGAGGGGTATAGGGAAGGACGAGGTGGAGCGCGGTCAGGTGTTGGCGAAGCCTGGTTCAATCACGCCGCACAAGAAGTTCAGGGCGCAGATATACGCGTTGACGAAGGAAGAAGGCGGGCGGCACACGCCGTTTTTCACTGGCTACCGGCCGCAGTTTTATTTTCGGACGACTGACGTGACGGGTACGGTGAAGTTACCGGCTGGGGTGGAGATGGTGATGCCTGGAGATAATGCCAACGTGGAAGTGGAGTTGATCACGACGGTGGCCATGGAGAAAGGTTTACGGTTTGCTATCAGAGAAGGTGGACGGACGGTCGGTGCCGGTACCGTTACCGAAATCTTAGAATAGCCGGATAGAGATACTGTTTCTAAATCTGCTGTTAAGGATTTAAAAGATGCGAGAGATAATTACCCTTCAGTGCTCGGATTGTAAGCGCCGGAACTACACCACCACCCGAAACAAGAAGAAGCAGACAGAAAGGCTGGAGCTTAAAAAGTTCTGCCCCTTCTGCCGAAAGCATACACTTCATAAAGAAGTGAAGTGATAGCGAGAAAACGGAGGGTGAGTAGCTCAATTGGCTAGAGCAGCGGTCTCCAAAACCGCAGGCTGCGGGTTCGAGTCCTGCCTCACCCGCCAGAAAAAGGGATAAAAGGCGATAGGTAAAATGAGTGAAAAGTTACCGTGGTACAAAAGGTTGGTAAATTACCTGAAGGATGTCAGGTCAGAGCTGAAAAAAGTTACCTGGCCGACCAAGCAGGAAGTTTACGGCACAACCATTATAGTCATCATTGCTATCTTCTTTTTCGGGTTCTATCTGTTTTTTGTAGACGTTATTTTTTCCTGGGTTATTGTTCAGATTAAAAATTTATTGGGATAAGACAGGGATATAAATGGCCAAGAACTGGTACGTAATTCACACTTACTCAGGCTTTGAGAATTTTGTGGCCGAATCAATCCGTCTCAAAGCGGCTGAGATGAAACTGGAAGACAAGATTGGCCAGATTGTCATACCAACGGAAGATGTGGTGGAAATTCGCGGTGGTAAAAAAGTGGTGACCACCAAGAAGCCTTATCCCGGTTATATCCTGGTGGAAATGGAGATGACCGACGAAACCTGGTTGATGATCAGGCAGATACCCAAGGTCACCGGTTTTGTTGGCTCTGGCAGAAAGCCAACTCCTCTGAGCCCTGAAGAGGTAAGCAAGATCATCCATCACATGGAAGTTACTTCAGAAAAACCGAAGCCAAAACACACCTTTGAAAAGGGTGAAGCGGTCAGAATCATTGATGGTCCTTTTTACAATTTTAACGGTATTGTGGAAGAAGTTAACCACGAGCGCAATACCCTTAAGGTAATGGTCACTATCTTTGGCCGCTCCACTCCGGTGGAACTGGAGTTTCTGCAGGTGGAAAAAATCTAGGAGGAACCTATGTCAAAGGAAGTTGTTGCCAAAGTTAAGCTTCAGATTGAAGCCGGAAAGGCCAGTCCTGCTCCGCCGGTGGGCCCAGCTCTGGCACCCCACGGAGTTAACCTGATGGATTTTGTCCGTCAGTTCAACGACCGGACCAAGAACCTGGAAGAGGGAACGATCGTTCCAGTGCTGGTGACCGTGTATAAAGACCGCAGTTTCACTTTCGTGACCAAGACGCCTCCTGCCTCTTATCTGCTGAAAAAGGCAGCGGGTATTGCCAAGGGTTCTGGCGTCCCCAACAAAGAAAAAGTGGGGAAGGTAACCAGAAAACAGATTGAAGAAATTGCCAAGATTAAGCTTCCGGACATGAACACTGATGACCTGGAAGCCGTCATGCGCTGTATTGAAGGCACTGCCAAAAATATGGGATTGGAGATCGTCAGTGAGTAAACGTGGTAAAAACTATCTCAAAGCCAGAAGTTTAAAAGACGAGACGAAAGAGTACACCATCGAGGAAGCCGTCAAACTTTTAAAGGAAGCGAAATACGCCAAGTTTGACGAATCGGTGGATGTGGCTATTCGTCTGGGGGTTAATCCAAAGTATTCTGACCAGATGGTCAGGGGAACGGTGGTGTTGCCTCATGGCACCGGCAAAACCAAGAAAATCTGCGTCATCGCTTCCGGCGAAAAGATAAAGGAAGCAGAAGAAGCGGGAGCTGATTATGTGGGTGGCGAAGATATCATCGAGAAAATAGCCGGTGGCTGGATTGATTTTGATGTGGTCATTGCCACGCCTGATATGATGAGAAGTGTGGGTAAGCTGGGAAGAATTCTCGGTGCCAAGGGCTTGATGCCCAACCCGAAGGCCGGCACGGTGACTTTTGACATTAAAAAGGCCATTGAAGAAATAAAGGCTGGTAAAGTGGAATTCAGGGTGGATAAAACCGGAATTGTGCATGCCGCAGTAGGCAAGCTCTCGTTCCCGGAAGAAAAGCTGGTGGAAAACATCAAGGCTTTTATCCAGGCAGTGATCCAGGCGAAACCGCCGGCTGCTAAAGGCAAATACATCAAGTCAATCTACGTCTCGTCTACCATGGGTCCATCCTTTAAAATTTCTGAAGAAGTTTTAGAGAAATAGGAGTCCGACAGTGAAAAAAGAAACGAAAATCAAGATCGCCAAAGAACTGGAAGAAGCTTTTAATAAGTACGACACCTGCTATCTCATTGATTACAAGCAGATGCCGGTCTGGAAAATGGTCGAGCTGAGGAAAACACTGAAACGGAATAATTTTAAAATAAAAGTCGTGAAAAACAGACTGGCTCTGAAGGTGGTTGGTGATAAGTTCCCGGAACTTAAGCCCTATTTCCAGAAAAACACAGCTCTGGCCTTCACTGACCGCGATCCCATCGCCCTGGCCAAGCTTCTTAAGGATTTTTCCGAACAGGGCAAAGTCCTGGAAATCAAAGCCGGACTGGTGGAAGGCAAATACCTGGCTCCCGAGATGTTCTCGGAAATCATCAAGCTGAATTCAAAAATGGACCTTATCGGCAAGATCGGGTATATGATGTCATACCCGTTAACTCAATTCTTGAGAACGCTACAGACGCCCCTGGTTAACATGGGCCGGCTGATGAGTGCTCTCAAGGAGAAAAAAGAGAGTTGAGGGATTATCCCTTGAACTAAGCTCAAGTAAAGGAGAGGAGATCAATGGAAAAACAAGAAAAACTCACCAAAGAACAGTTTTTCGCTCATCTGGACAACCTGACAGTATTGGAACTGGTTGACTACATCAAGGAGTTTGAAACTCGCTACGGCATCAGCGCAGCTATGGCTGCCCCGGTGATGATGGCGGGAGCAGCAGCTCCGGCGGCTGAAGCCAAACCGGCGGAAGAAAAAACCTCCTTTGACGTTATCCTGAAAGATGTGGGCGCCCAGAAAATCCAGGTCATCAAAGTGGTCCGCGAAGTTACCAACCTTGGCCTGAAAGAAGCCAAGGACTTTGTGGACAGCGTTCCCAAGACCTTGAAAGAAGGCGTCAGCAAGGAAGAAGCCGAAGCCATCAAGGCCAAATTTGCTGAAGTCGGAGCCACGGTAGAAATTAAATAACCTTGGCTAAGACAAAAATTATTTTTATGAATAAAAATTTGACTGACAAACTCTTTCTGTAGAGAGCCACCATGCTTGATCAACAAAAAAATATTTACCGGGAAAGGGTGGATTTTTCTAAAATAAAATCCCCCTTCCCTCTGCCTGATCTGCTGGAAATTCAGCGTAAATCATACGAGGAATTTCTGCAGATGGACCTGTTGCCCGAAGAACGAAAAGATGTCGGGCTGCAGGCTGCTTTCAAGGACGTTTTCCCCATAAGTGATTTTAAGGAAACGACCGAGCTGCAGTTTCTTAGCTACACCATTGGTGACTGGGAATGCAAGTGTGGCCGGCTTAAAGGTGTAGAAAATTCGCGCCCCCGTTGCCAGTCCTGCGGACAGCTTCTCCCCTCCGAAATCATGAACAGCGATAAACCAATCTGTCCGGTCTGCGGCAGCAGCAAAGTAGAACTTCCCCTCTGCGATTACTGCGGTGATAAAGTCTCCCTGAAGATTAAGTACAGCCCGCTGGAATGCATCCAGAAAGGTTATACCTACGAAGCCCCGTTGAAGCTCAAGGTGCAGCTGGTTTCCTGGGAAAAAGACCCGGCCACCAAGACCAAGAGGCTGAAGCACATCAAGCAGCAGGAAGTTTATTTTGGCAACATCCCCCTGATGACTGAAAAGGGGACTTTTATTTTCAACGGCGTGGAAAGAGTCGTTGTCAGTCAGCTCCAGAGGTCGCCCGGTATCTTCTTCCGGCCTGGTGAAATTAAGGGACAGTTCGTGGCTAAGATTATACCTTACCGCGGGGCCTGGGTTGAGTTTGAAAACGACCCCAAGAACATTTTGTGGGTTCGCCTGGACCGCAAGAAGAAATTTTTAGCCACGGTTTTCTTAAGAGCTCTGGGCTTCAGCACTGACGAAGAAATCATCAAGCAGTTTTACAAGTCCTATGAACTGATTCCGGTTGACGGTCAGCTTTACTGGAAAGTAAGCGAGAGTTTAATCGGCCGAACGGTCAGCGAAGATGTTTATGCCCCTGGAAATCAGAGAACCCCGCTGGTAAAAGCCGGGACCAGAATTGATGCTGATATCCTTAAAAAATTACAGGATAACAAAGTTGAAAAAATTAAAGCCAGCAGAAAAGACCTGGAAGGTGCCTATTCGCTTACTTCCATAAAAGGGAAAGTCAGAGTCGCGGAAGAACTGACTGCTGAACAGATTGAATACCTGACCAGTCGGGGCGAGCCTTTTGAAGTCTTTTTCCCGGGTGAAGATGAAGCCGCTCAAATGATTCTAAACACCCTGAAAAAAGACCCCAAAAAGGACCGGCAGCAGGCTCTGAGTGAAATTTACAAGAAATTGAGACCGGGTGAACCCCATACTGAAGAATCAGCTCAGGCGCTGTTTGAGAACATGTTTTTTAACCCGCAGAAGTTCAACTTCTCGCGTATCGGCCGGAAAAAGTTCAACCTGAAACTGGGCCTGGAAGACCCCCGCAAAGACTTAATCGCGGAATCCGAGAGAAAATCTGGACCCGAAGACCTGAGCGACAGAATCCTCTCCAAAGAAGACTACGTAAAAGTCGTTCGCTATCTTTTGAACCTCAAGAATGGAGAAGGTACGGTTGATGATATTGACCACCTGGGTAACCGGCGTGTTAGACCGGTGGGCGAGTTGATGGAAAACGCCTTCCGCATCGGACTGACCAGGATGGAAAGAACCATCAAAGAAAAGATGACCGTCAGTTCCGACCTGTCCACGGCCATGCCCCAGGACCTCATCAACTCCAAGCCGGTGATTGCGGCCCTGAAAGAATTTTTCGGTAGTTCTCAGCTTTCCCAGTTCATGGACCAGATTAACACTCTGGCTGAGCTCACTCACAAAAGAAGGTTGAGTGCCCTCGGGCCTGGTGGTCTCAGCCGGGAAAGAGCCGGGTTTGAGGTTCGTGACATTCAGGCTTCCCATTACGGAAGAATATGTCCGATTGAGACTCCAGAAGGTCCAAACATCGGTCTGATTTCTTCTTTGAGCTGCTACGCCCGGATTAACGAGTACGGTTTTATTGAAACACCTTACCGAAAAGTGGAGAAGGGCCGGGTAGTTGATTACGTGAAAATTCTCCACCCCGGAAGCACTGACTACCACACTGGTCAGCTGGTTCGCAAAGAAGAGATAGAAAAAGTAGTAGAAGGACTTAAGAATCAGAAGGGGAAAAGCCTGCCGGTTTATGAACCCTATATTTTCTACCTGACTGCCTGGGAAGAAGAAAATTACAAGATTGCCCAGGCCAACGTGGAACTGGACAGTCGCGGATATATTAAACAGGAATACGTAAGTGCCCGGGACCGCGGCAACTTTAGGATTCTTCACCGGGATGAAATTGATTTTATGGATGTCTCGCCGAAGCAGCTGGTTTCCCTTTCTGCGGCCTTAATTCCTTTCCTGGAACACGACGATGCCAACCGCGCTCTGATGGGTTCTAACATGCAGCGTCAGGCTGTGCCTCTGTTGAAGCCGGAAGCACCTCTGATTGGTACCGGCATGGAACACATCGTGGCCAAAGGGTCGGGCGATGTGGTGGTTTGCCGTCGTTCGGGCGTGGTGGAATTCGTTGATGCTGAAAGAATAATTGTTAGGGTTGACGAAAAAGAAAGCAATATTTATGAGCTGGGTACTGACCTCTACCAGCTCACTAAATTCTTGAGGACCAACCAGAATACTTGCATTAACCAGAGACCCATCGTGAAAAAAGGTGACCGAGTGGTTAAAGGGCAGATTCTGGCTGATGCTTCCTGTACTGATAAGGGCGAGCTGGCTCTGGGCCGAAATATTCTCTGCGCTTTTATGCCCTGGCGCGGGTATAATTTTGAAGACGCCATCATCGTCAGCGAGCGGCTGATCAAAGAAGATGTCTTCACCTCCATCCACATTGTAGAAGAGATGATTGAGGCTCGCGACACCAAGCTGGGACCAGAAGAAATCACCAGAGATATACCCAACGTTTCTGAAAACTTGCTGCGAAACCTGGATGAAAACGGCATTGTGCGCATTGGTGCCTACGTCAAGCCGGGTGATATCTTGGTTGGTAAAGTGGCCCCCAAAGGCGAAACACAGCTTACTCCGGAAGAAAAACTGCTTAAGGCCATTTTCGGAGAGAAGGCCCTGGATGTGAAGGATGCTTCGCTTTACTGTCCACCAGGCATAGAAGGAACGGTTATTGATGTCCGTATCTTTACCCGGCGCGGTCAAGAAAAGAACGAACGAGCCAAGATTATTGAGAAAGAAGAAATTGCCAAGATGAAGCGCAATCTGGAAGATGAGATTGCCATTCTGGAAAGAGAAAAATGGCGCCGGATTAAGAACCTGATTAAGGGCGAGGTAGTAGGAAAGAACGCCAAGATAAATAACATTACCATTCCCAAAGGAACGAAACTTACTGAAAAACTCCTGGAAACCATTGAGTTTAAAGACCTCAAAGACCTGGAAGAGTTGAAGCTGCCGGCTAATGCCGAGAGGGACGAAAAGATCAAGGACCTGGACCGCAAGGTCAAGCGCCAGGTTGAGGCTCTAAAAGCTGAATTTAAGGAGAAGGTGGAAACCCTGAAGAAAGGCGATGAACTGGCCCCGGGTGTAATTCAGGTGGTCAAAGTCTTCATCGCCATGAAGAGAAGACTGTCGGTGGGCGACAAGATGTCCGGTCGTCATGGTAATAAGGGTGTAATTGCCAAAATCGTGCCGGTAGAAGATATGCCCCGTTTGCCTGATGGTACGCCGGTTGATATAGTTCTCAACCCTCTGGGTGTTCCTTCTCGTATGAACCTGGGTCAGATTCTGGAAACTCATGCCGGCTGGGCTGCCCGGAAGCTAAACCTGTGGCTTTCCACGCCAGTTTTTGACGGTGCTTCCGAAGAGGAAATAAAAGAGTTGTTGCGGAAAGCCGGTCTGCCGGAAACAGGTAAGGTCAGGTTGTATGATGGTATGACCGGTGAACCGTTTGACCAGGAAGTAACGGTTGGCTACATCTACATGATGAAGCTTTATCACCTGGTTGATGACAAGATTCACGCCCGGTCTACCGGACCTTATTCTCTTATCACCCAGCAACCTCTTGGTGGAAAGGCTCAGTTCGGTGGCCAGAGGTTTGGAGAAATGGAAGTCTGGGCCCTGGAAGCCTATGGCGCGGCCTATGCCCTGCAGGAAATCTTAACCGTCAAATCTGATGATGTGGAAGGTCGGGCCAAGATGTACGAGGCCATTGTTAAGGGCGACCTTGATTTCCAGCCAGGCCTGCCGGAATCGGTTAACGTGTTAATCCGGGAATTACAGGGCCTGTGCTTGAACATAGAGTTGCTCAAAGGCGAAAGAGAAGAAGCTTTGCCCTGGGGTATTTCTATACCGCAGGGAGCTAAAGGAGAATCATGATGGAGATAAGGCAATCATTAAGCACCAGACCTAAGATTGATTTTGACCGGGTCAGAATCAGTATTGCCTCTCCTGAGAAGATAAAGAGCTGGTCCTGGGGAGAAGTGACCAAGCCGGAGACCATCAACTACCGGACTTTTAAGCCAGAAAAAGACGGTCTTTTCTGTGCCAAGATTTTTGGCCCGATCAACGACTATGAGTGCTTGTGCGGTAAGTACAAGCGCATGAAATACAAAGGCATTATCTGCGAGCGCTGCGGCGTGGAAGTTACCAAGTCCAAAGTCCGCCGCGAAAGAATGGGGCATATCCAGCTGGCCTCTCCGGTGGCTCACATCTGGTTCTTCAAGAGCCCGCCCAGCCGCATCGGTTTAGTGCTGGATATGACCATTAAAGAGCTGGAAAAAGTTCTTTATTTTGAAGCCTATATCGTCATTAATCCTGGCGAGACGACTTTAAAAGAGAAACAGCTTCTTAGCGAAGATGAATACCGGGAAGCCCGGGAAAAATGGGGAAATAAATTTGAAGCCGGCATGGGAGCTGAGGCCATCAAGAAGCTGCTGGAAAAGATTGATATTGATAAAGAAACAGAAAAGCTCCGCCGGGCCATGAAAAAGGAAACCTCCCAGCAGAAAAAGCTTCGTTATGCTAAGAGGCTGAGAGTCTTCAAGGGTCTGAAGAAGTCAGGAAACAGACCGGAATGGATGATTCTGGACGTGATTCCAGTCATTCCACCAGACCTCAGACCTCTGGTCCGACTGGATGGCGGACGCTTTGCTACATCGGACCTTAATGACCTCTACCGCCGGGTTATCAACCGCAACAATCGGCTGAAGAAGTTGATTGAGCTCAAGGCTCCGGAGTTGATCATCCGGAATGAAAAAAGGATGCTTCAGGAAGCCGTGGATGCTTTGTTTGATAACGGCCGGCGCGGTCGGGTTCATTTAGGCGCTAACCGCCGTCCGTTGAAATCACTGAGCGAAGCTCTGCGCGGCAAGCAGGGAAGGTTCAGGCAGAACCTGCTTGGTAAAAGAGTTGACTATTCAGGACGTTCAGTTATCGTGGTTGGTCCAGAACTCAAGCTGCACCAGTGTGGTTTGCCCAAGAAGATGGCCCTGGAGCTGTTCAAACCCTTTATTTTCCATAAGCTGGAAAAAGAAGGGCTGGTTCCCTCGGTCAAAGTAGCCCGGGAATGGCATGAACAGGAAAGACCGGAAGTCTGGGATTGCCTGGAAGAAGTCGTCAGAGAACATCCCGTTTTGCTCAACCGTGCTCCCACGCTTCACCGCCTTGGTATCCAGGCTTTTGAGCCTGTGCTGATTGAAGGCAAGGCCATTCAGATACATCCTCTGGTGTGCGCTGCTTTCAACGCTGACTTTGACGGAGACCAGATGGCGGTGCACGTGCCGATTTCTGTGGAAGCGCAGATTGAAGCTCACACTCTGATGCTTTCTTCCAACAACATCCTCTCTCCTGCCCACGGCCGTCCGCTGGCCATACCCAGCCAGGATATGGTTCTCGGAAGCTATTACCTGACGCTTGAGCAGAAAGGTGAAAAAGGTGAGGGCCGGATTTTTGCTTCTTTTGAAGAAGTGCTGTTGGCTTATGAAGCCAAGGAAGTGTCTCTGCACAGCCGGATTAAGGTCAGGTATTCAGGACCTTTCATGAACCTGAAGGCCTTCTATGATGACCAGGCCGTGGTTAATTGCCCGGTTAGCAACGTGAAGAACGAGCTGATTGAGACTACTCCCGGCCGAATCATCTTCAACAGCGTTCTTCCCAAGGGCTTGCCTTTTATCAACGGTCTTTTCAAGAAGAAAGGTCTGGAAAGCCTGGTCTATTATGTTTACCTGAAAGCCGGGTTGGAAAGAACCACAGAAATGCTGGATAAGATGAAAGAGCTGGGCTTTAAATATGCGACCTCAGCCGGATTCTCCCTGGGCATTGAAGACTTCATGATTCCAGAAGAGAAAGAAGAGATCATCAGAAAAGCCGAAAAAGAAGTGCAGGAAATTGAAAAACTATACCGTGAAGGAACAATTTCTTCTGGTGAGAGGTTCAACCGGGTGGTGGAAATCTGGACGGCTGTTACTGATAAAGTTACCAACGCGATGATGGACAAGATGAAGCGGGTTAGCTTTGTGGAAAAGAGGCTTAATCCTTTGTATGTCATGGCGGATTCTGGTTCCAGAGGTAATAAGCAGCAAATACGTCAGTTAGCCGCCATGAGAGGCTTGATGAGCAAACCTTCAGGTGAAATCATTGAAACCCCCATCACCTCCAACTTGCGAGAAGGCCTCAATGTGTTGCAGTACTTTATTTCTACCCATGGTGCCAGAAAAGGTCTGGCGGACACGGCTTTGAAAACAGCTAACTCCGGCTACCTGACCAGAAAACTGGTGGATGTGGCGCAGGAAGTTATTGTTGACCAACACGACTGCGGAACTTTAAAAGGCGTCAACGTTAGCGCCATCGTAGAAAATGGTGAAATCATTGAACCTTTTATTGATAGAATCGTAGGTCGTATTTCTCTGGAGAGAATTGTCCATCCCGACACCGGAGAAATCATCGTTGATATGAATCAGGAAATTACTGAGGAGATTGCGGAGAAGATTCAGAACCTCGGTATTGAAAGAGTCAAGATCCGCTCGGTCCTGACCTGCGAATCAAAGCGGGGCGTCTGTCAGCTTTGTTATGGTCGGGATATGGCCACTGGTCGTCTGGTGGACCTGGGCGAAGCCGTGGGTATCATTGCTGCCCAGTCCATCGGTGAGCCAGGTACCCAGCTGACCATGAGAACCTTCCACGTGGGCGGTATTGCCATGCGTGGAGCAGAAAAGTCTAAGCTGGAAGCCAAGAATGATGGTACCATCAGGTTCAATAATCTGGCCTGGGTAACTAACCGGGAAGGGGCCATAGTGGTGGTCAACCGGAACGCCAGCATTGCCATTCTTGATCACCGGGGAAGAGAAGTTGAACATTATCAGGTTCCTTACGGTGCCAAAGTCCTGCTCAAAGACGGAGAACAGGTTAAAGCCAGACAGGAATTTGCCGAATGGGACCCGTTCAGCACCTTCATCCTGACCGAAGAATCAGGAAAAGTTCGCTTCCGGGACGTGGTCCTGGGTGTTTCCATGGACGAAATCAGGGATGATTTCACCGGCTTGATTACCCAGGTTATTACTGACCCCAAGGATGAAAAGCTGCAGCCGATGGTGGAAATCATAGACCCGAAGGCAAAGGATGAAAACGGCGAACCGGTAGTCAAGAAAAGATATTTCTTGCCCAAGGGTGCTAACCTGGAAGTCAAGGATGGCGACGAGGTTTATGCCGGTGATATACTGGCCAAAATCCCGAGAGAAGTGGCCAGAACAAAAGATATCACTGGTGGTTTGCCGAGAGCCGAAGAGCTGTTTGAAGCCCGTCGGCCCAAGAACCCGGCCGTCATTTCGGAAATTGATGGTATCGTTCAGATAGGGGACCTGGTCCGTGGTTATCGTCGGGTGGTGGTCAGGAACGAAAGAGGTGGAGCCAAGGAATATCTGGTGCCCAAGAGCGCCCACCTGCTGGTTTCTGACGGCGAAAAGATCAAAGCCGGAACTCCTCTGATGGATGGTCCTATCAACCCTCATGATATCCTTAAGGTCCTCGGTGAAAAAGAACTGGCGGAGTATCTCCTGCGTGAAATCCAGGAAGTTTACCGCCTACAGGGTGTTACCATAAACGATAAGCACATTGAAATTATCATCCGTCAGATGCTGCGCTGGGTAAAAATTGAGGAAGTGGGCGATACCGAATTTCTGGTTGATGAACAGGTTGATAAGTTCAAATTCCAGGAAGAAAACGAAAAAGTCATCAAAAAAGGTGGCAAACCAGCTAAAGCGCGACCGCTGTTGCTGGGTATCACCAAGAGTGCCTTGAGCACGGATAGCTTTATTGCTGCGGCCTCTTTCCAGGAAACCACCAGAGTGCTGACCGAAGCTGCACTCTACGGTAAGGTGGATTATCTGCGAAAGATTAAAGAAAACGTCATTATGGGCAGGCTTATTCCCGCCGGAACCGGTTTCAGGTACTACCGCAACGTTATCCTCAAAGAAGAGCTGCCCGAAAAAGAAGAAGCGGAAGCAGAAGTTCAAGCCCAAAATTAATGTAAAAAAAAGCAAAATAGCCTGTAATTTTCTTGACAAGTAAGGCTGTTTTTGCTATTCTTCAAACATATTTCTCGGGAAAATCATCCTGGGAAGAAAATTTATATAAATCAATAAGTTAAAGAGGAGAATTTTAAGTGCCAACTGTCAACCAACTGGTACGAAAAGGTAGAACACCTAAGAAGTATAAGAGCAAGGCTCCTGCTCTTGAGGGTTGCCCGCAGAAGAGGGGAGTCTGTGTTAGAGTTTTTACCACCACTCCGAAGAAGCCGAATTCAGCTTTGAGAAAGGTGGCCAGAGTCAGGTTGACTAATAACGTGGAAGTCACGGCTTATATACCTGGTATTGGACATAACCTGCAGGAACACTCCATCGTGCTCATCAGGGGTGGTAGAGTTAAAGACCTGCCCGGTGTCAGGTACCACATCATTCGTGGAACGCTGGATGCCGAGGGAGTGCAGAATAGATTTCAGGGCCGTTCTCGTTACGGTGCTAAGAAACCCAAGGAGAAAAAAGCTCCAGGAAAGTAAGGTGACCGAGGAGAAGAAACATGCCAAGACGCGGAATAGTCAGGAAGCGGAAACCACAACCGGATCCAGTTTACAATTCAACGCTGGTTGGTAAGTTTATAAACCTGGTTCTCAGGAAGGGAAAAAAGTCTGTAGCCGAGCGCATTGTTTACAATACCCTTGAGATTTTGAAGCAGAAAACCAAGGAAGACCCGTTAAAGGTTCTGGAAAAGGCGATAGATAATTGCCGGCCGTTGCTGGAAACCAAGTCCAGAAGAGTTGGCGGCGCGACTTATCAGGTTCCGGTAGAGGTTCCTGAACAGAGGTCAGTTTCTCTTGGCATGCGCTGGCTGGTTAAGTTTGCTAAAGAGAGAAGCGGAAAGAGCATGGAAGAAAAACTGGCGGCGGAAATCCTGGATGCCCTGGCTAACAAAGGCGGAGCGGTCAAGAAAAGAGAAGATACTCATAAGATGGCAGAAGCCAACCGGGCTTTTGCTCATTATAAATGGTAAGAACAAGATTGCTTAAAGTGCAATTAATTAAGTTGATTATATTTATAAATGGAGAAAAAAGTTCATGCGGTCGTGCCCGATCGAAAGAGTCAGGAACATTGGCTTCATGGCTCATATCGATGCGGGGAAGACTACAACCACAGAGCGGATTCTTTACTACACTGGAATCACTTACAAGATGGGTGAGGTGGATGAGGGCACTGCCGTTATGGACTGGATGGTTCAGGAGCAGGAACGCGGCATTACCATAACAGCCGCGGCCACGACCTGCTACTGGCGGGACCACCGCATAAATATAATTGACACTCCTGGACACGTCGATTTTACCGCTGAGGTAGAGCGGTCATTAAGAGTCCTGGATGGGGCAATTATCATTTTATGTGCGGTGGGCGGAGTAGAGTCACAGACGGAAACGGTCTGGAGACAGGCCGATAAATATCGGGTACCCCGGATAGTGTATGTGAATAAAATGGATAGGTTAGGTGCTGACCCACAGAGAGCAGTGGATGAGATACGTACCCGTCTGGGTGCCCGGCCGTTACCGATACAGATTCCGCTCGGGACAGAAGATAAGTTCCGGGGCGTGATTGATCTGGTCGAGCAGCAGGAAATCGTTTGGGAAAACGACCTGCTCGGCACGAACTTTGAAAAGAGACCGGTTTCCCAGGAGTACCAGGAAGAGGTAGAGAGGAAAAGAAAAGAAATGCTGGAAGTACTCAGCGAAGTGGATGATGAACTGATGAGAAAATACCTGGAAGACGAAGAAATTTCGGCCGAAGAAATCAAAAAGGCCATAAGAAAGGGCACTATCGGTCTGAAATTTTATCCGGTTCTCTTTGGCGCTTCGTTTCGCAACAAGGGTGTCCATCCTTTGCTTGACGCCATTGTGGATTACCTGCCTTCTCCAGTTGATATCCCGCCGGTTAAAGGTTATCACCCGAGAACACACCAGGAAGAAATCAGGAAAGCGGCTGACAGCGAACCTTTCTGTGCTCTGGTTTTTAAAATCATGAACGACCCATTCCTGGGCAGCCTGGCCTATTTCCGGGTTTACTCCGGGAAATTAAAAAATGGTGCCTCCGTTTACAACGCCACCAAGGACCAGGAAGAAAGGGTCACCAGAATTCTGGAAATGCACGCCAACAAGCGCCGCGAGATAAATGAAGTTTATGCGGGCGAGATAGCTGCTCTTGGCGGCATGAAAACCTTATCCACTGGCGATACTCTTTGCCTTAAGAGCAGGCCGCTACTGCTTGAGCCGCCTACTTTCCCTGAACCGGTGGTCTCGGCCACTATTGAGCCAAAAACTAAGGCCGACCATCAGAGGTTGCTGGCAGCTCTGGAAAGGTTTATGGCGGAAGACCCCACCTTTAAAGTGGTGCAGGACCCCATGACCGGCCAGACTCTGGTCAGAGGTATGGGTGAGTTACACCTGGAAATCATCATGGACCGGTTGCAGCGAGAGTTTGGCGTGCAGGCCAGGCTGGGCCGGCCGCAAGTCGCTTATAAAGAGACTATTACTCAGGCAGCCGAAGGCGAAGGCAAGTTCATCAAGCAGATTGCCGGCAAGGGTCAGTACGGCCATTGTGTCATCAGAATTGAACCCCTGGAACGGGGCAAGGGGTTTGAATTTGTTAATAATTTAAAATCCGGCCTTCTTCCGGCCGAATTTATTCCAGAGATAGAAAAAGGCATCAGAGAAGCCATGGAAGCTGGGCTGGTAGCCGGTTTCCCGGTCACTGATGTGAGAGCCGTTTTGATAGATTCTTCTTACCATGAAGTTGATTCCGTGGCGATTGCCTACAAAATTGCCGGTTCGCTGGCTTTTAAAGAAGCTGGGAATAAAGCCAACCCGGTAATTCTTGAACCCATCATGAAACTGGAAATTGTTACTCCCGACGAATATGTCGGTGGTCTGGTTGGAGACATAAATGCCCGTCGGGGGAGGATTGAGGCCATGGAACTTAAGGGAAGTTCTCGGGTTATCAGGGCCTTTGTTCCTCTCTCCGAGATGTTCGGGTATGCGACCGTGCTGAGGACTATTACTCAGGGTAGAGGCTCTTTCTCCCTTGAGTTCTTCAGGTACGAACCGACCCCACCGGATGTTCAGGAGGAGATAAAAGCCAGAATTGAAGGGAGAATTCCCTTCTCAGAAGCTAGGAGGTAAGAGAAATGGCCAAGGAAAAATTTGAGAGGAAGAAGCCGCACGTTAACATAGGGACGATAGGGCACATAGATCACGGCAAGACGACGTTGACGGCGGCGATAACGAAGGTATTATCGACGAAGGGACTGGCGCAGTACAAGCCGTATGATGAGGTGGCGAAGGCGGATGCGAAGATGTTTCGGCGTGATGCGACGAAGATCTTGACGGTGGCTTTGTCGCACGTGGAGTATGAGAGTGAGAAGCGGCATTATGCGCACATAGATTGTCCTGGGCACGTTGATTACATCAAGAACATGATCAGCGGTGCGGCGCAGATGGACGGGGCGATATTGGTGGTGGCGGCAGATGACGGGCCTATGCCGCAGACGAGGGAGCACATACTGTTAGCACGTCAGGTGGACGTGCCGGCGATCGTGGTATTTATTAACAAGGTGGACCTGGTGGATGACCCGGAGATTTTGGATTTAGTGGAGTTAGAGGTTCGTGATTTACTGAACAAGTATGAATTTCCTGGGGACAAGACGCCGATCATACGTGGTAGTGCGACGAAGGCCTTGGCGGACCCTGAGGGCGAGGGGGGTAAGCCGATTTGGGAGTTGATGAAGGCGCTGGATGAGTTTATACCGGAGCCAGTGCGGGAGATAGACAAGCCATTTTTGATGAGCATAGAGGACGTTTTTTCGATCACGGGACGTGGTACAGTGGTTACGGGCAGGGTAGAGAGAGGCATAGTGAAGGTAGGGGATGAGGTAGAGATAGTAGGTTTTGGAGAGACGAAGAAGACGGTGGTGACTGGGGTGGAGATGTTCCGGAAGATCCTGGACCAGGGCCAGGCTGGGGACAACATAGGTTGTTTGTTGAGGGGTATAGGGAAGGACGAGGTGGAGCGCGGTCAGGTGTTGGCGAAGCCTGGTTCAATCACGCCGCACAAGAAGTTCAGGGCGCAGATATACGCGTTGACGAAGGAAGAAGGCGGGCGGCACACGCCGTTTTTCACTGGCTACCGGCCGCAGTTTTATTTTCGGACGACTGACGTGACGGGTACGGTGAAGTTACCGGCTGGGGTGGAGATGGTGATGCCTGGAGATAATGCCAACGTGGAAGTGGAGTTGATCACGACGGTGGCCATGGAGAAAGGTTTACGGTTTGCTATCAGAGAAGGTGGACGGACGGTCGGTGCCGGTACCGTTACCGAAATCTTAGAATAAGGACATTGTAAAAAATGGAGAACGAGGAACGAACATGGAAAAGATAAGAATTAAGCTTCAATCATTTGACCACAGATTATTGGATCAATCGGTTAAAGATATTGTTATTAAAGCCAAAAGAACCGGAGCTAAGGTTTCTGGTCCGATTCCTCTGCCGACCAAGATTCAAAGGTTCTGCGTTCTTCGTTCCCCTCATGTGGATAAAAGGTCAAGAGAACACTTTGAAATGAGAATCCATAAAAGGCTTATTGACATCAGTGAGTACAGCAACGAAACCATTGAAGAACTGCAAAAGCTGGATTTGCCAGCCGGTATTGATGTTGAGATCAAAGCCTTTGGTGCAGGAGAATGACCATGGTGGAAGGTATCATCGGGAAAAAAATAGGCATGACCCAGATATTTGATGACGAAGGGAATGTTATTCCCGTAACTGTTATTAAGGCCGGGCCATGCACTATAATCCAGAAGAAGACCAAAGAAAAAGATGGTTATGAAGCTCTTCAGCTTGGCCTGGTAGAAGAAAAGCCCAAAAAACATCCCAACAAACCAGAGCAGGGACACTTCAAAAAATCAGGAAGTCCAGTCCTTAAAGTTTTGAGAGAAGTTAAATACCAGGGGCCGGAAGAGCTTAAGGAAGGCGACCAGGTACTGGTGGACATATTTGAGGTTGGGGAAAAGGTTCATGTAGTCGGAATTAGCAAAGGCAAGGGCTTCCAGGGAGTGGTGAAAAGACACGGGTTTGCTGGCGGTGATGCGGCTCATGGTTCCATGTTCCACCGTGCGCCTGGGTCCATCGGTGCTTCCTCTTTCCCATCCCGGGTTATCAAGGGCATGAGAATGGGTGGCCGCATGGGCGGAGACAGAGTGACGGTCCGGAATCTCAAGGTAGTTCAGGTAGATAAAGAAAATCATCTTTTACTGGTTAAAGGAGCTGTCCCTGGAGCCAACGGTGGTATTGTCCTGATTAAAAAGGGTTCCTTTAAAAAGACCTCGTGAGTAGAGAGTGTGCCATGAAAGTACAAGTTTTAGATCAAAGCGGTAAGCCAGTTCAGGAACTGGAACTGCCGGATGAAGTTTTTTCCTATCCGGTAAACGACCACCTGATTTATGAAGCGGTGGTTAATTATCTGGCCAATCAGAGGCAGGGAACAGCCTCTACCAAGACCAGAGGCGAAGTCAGCGGCGGTGGTCGGAAACCCTGGAGGCAAAAGGGAACAGGCCGGGCCAGAGCTGGTAGTATCAGGTCTCCCCTCTGGAGGCATGGTGGCACAGTGTTCGGCCCCAAGCCCAGGGATTACAGTTATGCCATTCCCAAGAAAGCCAGGAAGAATGCTCTTAAGTCAGCCCTGACCGCCAAGCTGGCCGAGAACCTGATCATGGTCATTGATAACATCAACATCGCTCAGCCGAAGACCAAAGAAGCAGCTAACTGGTTGAAAAATCTGAACATAGATTCTGCGCTGATTGTTGATAGCCGGGAAAATGAAAACCTGTTCCGTTCGGTCAGGAATTTACCGCAGGCCAAGGCTGTGGATGAAGGTCAGCTTAATGTTTACGATGTGCTGAAATACAGATGGATAATCTTCAGCCAGCGCGCCTTTAATTCTTTAGTGGAGAGACTGAAATGAAAGACCCAAGAGATGTAATACTCAGGCCGCTGATTACAGAAAAGAGCACCAGGTTAAAGGATTCAGACCGGATAGTCTGTTTTGAAATTTCTCCTGAGGCCAACAAAATTGAAGTCAAGAAAGCTGTGGAGCAGATGTTCAAGACCAAAGTGGAAAGCGTCACCATCGTCAACCTCAAAGGAAAAGTGAAACGACTGGGACGCAGCCTGGGACGGACTAAAGACCGGAAAAAAGCCTATGTTAAGCTTAAAGAAGGCGAAAAAATGATTGAATATTTTGAGGCAGTATAACCATGGGTATCAAAATTTACAAACCAGTTACTCCAGGATTACGTCACCGGACAGGTCTGACTTTCGAAGAAATTACCACTGATAAACCCTATAAGCCATTGCTGGTTCCTCTGCCGAAAAGCGGCGGCCGGAACAACAAGGGCCATCTGTCAGTCAGACATCGTGGTGGCGGACACAAAAGAATGTACCGCATCATTGATTTCAAACGGGATAAAATTGACATCCCGGGTGTGGTAGAAACAATTGAATATGACCCCAATCGTTCAGCTTTTATTTCACTGATTAAGTACGCCGATGGAGAAAGGCGTTACATCCTGACCCCTCTGAACCTGAAGGTTGGAGATACCATAATTTCTTCCAACAGCCAGGTTGATATTCTTCCGGGAAATGCCATGCCTTTGAGGTACATCCCGGTAGGTACCATCGTTCATAACGTGGAGTTGAAGATTGGCAAAGGTGGTCAGCTGGCCAGAGCAGCTGGTGCTGGTGTCCAGATACTCGGTAAAGAAGGCGATTATGCTCAGCTCAGGTTGCCTTCCTCAGAAATCCGTAAGGTGCATCTGGACTGCCGGGCGACTGTGGGACAGCTCAGCAACCTGGATCATCAGAACATCAGCATCGGTAAGGCTGGACGGTCACGCTGGATGGGAATCAGGCCGCATGTTCGTGGTACGGCCATGAACCCGATAGACCATCCGCATGGTGGCGGTGAAGGCCGGACCAAAGGTGGCCGTCATCCGGTCAGCCCGGAAGGTATCCCGACCAAAGGATATAAAACCAGAAGAAACAAAAGAACTCAGGCTTTTATCATTAGAAGAAGGAGTAAATAACTATGGGCAGGTCTTTGCGTAAAGGTCCTTATGTTGACCCGAAATTAATGAAAAAGGTGCAGCAAGCACAGTCTATGAAAGAGAAGAGGCAGGTGATAAAAACCTGGTCGCGGCGCTCAACCATCGTGCCTGAAATGGTGGGCCTGACTTTCGGTGTGCACAACGGCCGGAAATTCATCCCAGTTTTCGTTACCGAACAGATGGTTGGTCACAAGCTGGGAGAATTTGCGCCGACCAGGACCTTTAAGGGACATACTTCCAAGACTGCCCGACAACTTAAAGTGGGTAAATAGCCATGGAAAAAGAAAAGTATCTCTCAAAAGCCGTTGCTCGTTACGTGCGCATGAGCCCGCAAAAGGGCCGTCTGGTGGCGGATCTGATCAGGAACCGACTGGTTGGAGAAGCCCTGACCATTCTGAAATTTAATGAGAAGAAGAAGATCAGTGCCATCCTGGAAAAAGTCCTGCGTTCGGCCATTGCCAATGCCCAGCAGAAGTCGCCCAACGTGGATGTGGACAACCTGTACATCGCCAAGATTCAGATTGACCAGGGACCGGCTATGAAGAGAATCAGGCCGGCACCAATGGGGCGAGCCTACAGGGTTTTAAAAAGAATGAGCCATGTAAAAATCTACTTAGACGAAAAGAAAGGGAGATGAACAGTGGGACAGAAGACACATCCAATAGGTTTTCGTTTAGGCTTCAATAAACAATGGACTTCTCGTTGGTTTGCCAAGGGCAAGGACTATGCCCGGCTGTTCCATGAAGACCTGCAGATGAAGAAGGCCGTGCGGGAAAAATACGCCCATGCCGGTATTGCCAGCGTGGATGTAGAAAGAGTGGGACCGAAAGTCCGGGTTATCATTCACACGGCCAGGCCCGGTATCATCATCGGACGCGGTGGTAAAGAAATTGAAAACCTGAAGAATATGCTGGAAGCCATTGCCAGGCGCGAGGTCTATGTTGACATCCGGGAAGTGGAAAAGCCCGAGTTGAATGCGGCTCTGGTCGCGGATGGCATTAAGACCCAGCTGGAAAAAAGGATTGCTTACCGCCGGGCGATGAGAAGAGCGGTAGAAATGGCCCTGAAAATGGGAGCTAAGGGAATAAAAGTGATGTGCGCCGGCCGTCTTGGTGGCGTGGAAATAGCCAGAACAGAATGGTATCTTAAAGGCCAGCTACCGTTGCAGACCCTGCGGGCTGATATTGATTATGCTTTTACCGAAGCCTTCACCACCTATGGTCAGATCGGCATTAAGGTCTGGATCTACCGGGGTGATGTGGATAAAGCGAAAGTCACTTCTCAAATCATTGAAGCTGAGGAGATTTGACCATGTTGATGCCGAAAAAGGTTAAATACCGCAAACAGCAGCGCGGACGCATGAGGGGCAAAGCCCTGCGAGGAGCAGAGCTGGCTTTTGGCGAATACGGCCTGCAGGCCCTGGAACCCTGCTGGCTGACCGCCAGGCAGATTGAAGCTGGTCGTGTCACTATAACCCGGTTCCTTAAAAAACGGGGCAAAATGTGGGTCCGGGTTTTTCCCTGGAAGCCGGTAACGAAAAAACCCACTGAAACAAGAATGGGACGCGGTAAAGGTGACCCGGAATTCTGGGTAGATGTGATAAAACCGGGCCGAATTATCTTTGAAATTGAAGGCGTGGACTACGAAGTAGCTCAGGAAGCTATGCGTCTGGCAGCTCATAAACTGCCGATAAAAACTAGATTCATTTCAAGAGAGCATAGGGAGCTAAAATGAAGATCAAGGAATTGAGAGAGTTATCGGTAGATGAATTAAAACAGAAAGAGTTGGAACTCAGAGACCAACTTTTCAAGCTGCGTTTTCAGAAATCTCTGGGGCAGCTGGACAACCCGATGAAGATGCGGAACATCAGAAGAGACATTGCCAGAATAAAGACCATATTAAATGAAATTCAGAAAAAAGGGACGGAATAAAAGATGGAAGCTAAACGCGAAAAAAGGATCACAACCAAGGTTGGTACGGTAGTAGCCAAAAATTCGGCTAAGACCGTGAAGGTTCTGGTAGAAAGACTGGAAAGGCACCCGCTTTACAAGAAAACGGTCAAGCGGAGAAAAGTTTTCCTGGTCCATGATGAACATGACAAGTGTAAAGTTGGTGATGTTGTCCGGATTGTGGAAACCAGGCCCATCAGCAAGCTGAAAAGATGGAGAGTAGCCGAGATCATCGGTTTAGCTTCCAAAGAGATAGAAACTGAGAATGAGGGTGAACTAACATGATCCAGATGAGAACTATGCTCAAGGTGGCGGATAACTCCGGCGCCCGGAAAATCATGGCTATTACTCCCCTGGGCGGCGGGGTTGGAAGAGTGGCTTCTATTGGCGATGTTATCTCTGCTTCCGTTAAAGAAGCGGACCCGGATAGCAAGATTCAGAAAGGGAAAGTGGTCAGAGCGGTGATTGTCAGGACCAGAAAAGAAGTCCGGAGAAAAGACGGTTCCTACATCCGGTTTGATGACAATGCGGCTGTCATCATTGATAAAAATGGTGAACCGCTCGGGACCCGAGTGTTTGGTCCAGTTGGCCGGGAGCTGAGAGAGAAGAAATTCATGAAGATAATATCGCTGGCTCCGGAGGTGTTGTGATGGCCAATTTTCCCTTTAAAAAGAATGATGTCGTCATAGTGCGGAGTGGAAAAGACCGGGGCAAGACCGGCAAGGTTTTAAAGGTAATTCCGGAAAAGAATAGAGTCCTGGTCGAAAGAATTAACATGGTTAAAGTTTTTGTCCGACCTGACCGGAGTCAGAATGTCCAGGGTGGAATTATGGAGAAGGAAGCGCCCATTCACGTTTCCAAATTGATGCTCTACTGCCAGGACTGCGGTCGGGGAGTCAGGTTCAGACATAAAATTCTGGAAGACGGGACAAAAATCAGAATCTGTGCCAGATGTCAGGCTAACCTGGAAAAGGCATGAGAGGTTAAAAGATGAGTCGGCTGTTAGAAAAATACAAAAAAGAAATCATTAAAGAGCTCCAGGAGGAACTGGGTATTGACAACCCGATGGCTGTTCCTCGGTTGGAAAAAATTGTCATTAACATGGGAGTGGGCGATGCCATCCAGAACATCAAGCTTCTGGATACGGCCAAGGTTGAGCTGGCCCAGATAACCGGGCAGTATCCAGCCGTCGGAAGAGCCAAGAAATCAATTTCCGCCTTCAAGCTGAGAAAAGGTCAGCCCATAGCCTGTTATGTAACGCTCAGAAGAAAGAGAATGTACGAATTCTTTGACCGGCTGGTGAACATCGTGCTACCGCGAGTGAGAGACTTCCGGGGAGTTTCGCCCAAGGCTTTTGACGGCCGGGGAAATTACACCCTGGGGATGAAAGACCAGCTGGTTTTTCCAGAAATAGATTATACCAAGGTAGAGAGACCGCGTGGTCTTAACATCACCATTGTGACCACGGCCAGAAATGACAAGGAAGCTTATGCTCTGCTGAAGAAGCTGGGCATGCCTTTCCGCGAGTCTTAATGAAAGGAAAGTAAAAATGGCTACGATAGCTAAGATGGTTAAAGATCAGAGAAAGCCGAAATACGGAATCAGGCATCGTAACAGGTGCCGGCTCTGTGGACGGCCAAGAGGTTATTACCGGAAATTCGATCTCTGTCGTCTTTGTCTCAGAGAGTTAGCCCTTAAGGGAGAAATTCCGGGAATCATCAAGGCTTCCTGGTAAATTTCTTCGAAAGGATGGAGTCATGAGCTTGACAGACCCAATTGCTGATATGCTAACGAGAATTAGGAATGCTATCAGAGCCAAGAAAAAGGAAGTTAACATTCCTTCTTCCAGGCTCAAGGTAGAGATAGCCCGGATCTTAAAAGAGGAAGGGTACATTCGCAGTTATAAAGTCATTGAAGATAACAAACAGGGTATTTTGAACATTACCCTGAAGTATACAGATGATAACCAGAGTGCTATCACCGGACTTCGCCGCATAAGCAAACCTGGCTGTCGGATTTACTGCACCAAGGACACCGTGCCTAAAGTACTGGACGGTCTGGGTGTGGTCATTATCTCCACTTCTAAGGGAATTCTGACTGGCAAACAGTGTGAAGAGCTGGGCCTGGGCGGTGAAGTCCTGTGTGAGATCTGGTAATTTGGTTTGGTGAGGTAGAAAAATGTCGAGAGTTGGTAAGAAACCGATTGTCATACCGCCTGGTGTGAAGGTCACTATTCATCCCGATAAGATTGAATTTGAAGGTAAGCTGGGCAAGTTAACCTCTCCGCTGTATGAAGGTATTACCGCTGTTCTGGAAGGCCAACAGCTCATCTTGAAACGGGCCAACGAGGAACAGAAAACCAGACAGTTCCATGGACTATGTCGGGCCCTGGCCAATAATGCGGTCATCGGGGTTACCCAGGGTTATACCAAACAGCTGGAAATTACCGGCGTTGGCTACAGGGCCAAAGTGGAAAAGAATAAGCTGGAGCTGAACGTTGGTTATTCTAAGCCCATCATCTATGAAATCCCAGAAGGGATTGAAATAATTGCCGAAAAGCCAACCCTTCTGACGGTTAAGGGTATTGACAAGCAGAAAGTTGGACAGGTAGCGGACACGATTAAGAGATTCCGCAGACCGGACCCTTACAAGCAGAAGGGTATTAAGCTGGTCGGCGAAGTTCTCATCAAGAAAGAAAGAAAAGCGGGGGTGGCCGGTGCTTAAGTCAAAAGCTGATATCAAAAAACTCAGGAAAAAAAGAATTAGAGCCAGGATCAGGAAAAAAATTAAAGGAACGCCAGAAAGACCCAGAGTTCTGGTGGTTAAGTCCAATCGTTATGTTTATGCGCAGGTTATTGATGACCTTTCCGGACGGGTCATTACTTCTGCCTCCACGCTGGAAAAGAGTTTCCGGGAGCAGTCCAAAAACACCAAGAACAAAGAGGCCTGCCAGTTGCTGGGTTCGATTCTGGCCAAAAGGCTGAAGGAAAAGAATATTCAGGCCATAGTTTTTGACCGTGGTATGTATCCTTACCATGGTCGGGTAAAAATATTAGCTGAGGCCCTGAGGGCGGAAGGCATTTCCTTTTAACCGATTAAGGAGGAATGAGCGTGGAACACGAAGATTTCGAAAAGCTGGACGAAGTTATCAGTTCAGAGCTTGAGCTCAAGGATCAGGTAATCTCTATCCGAAGAGTTACCAAGGTAGTCAAAGGCGGTAAAAACCTGAGCTTCTCCGCGCTGGTGGCTGTTGGTAATGAGAAAGGCAAGGTAGGTATAGGTCTGGGTAAAGCCAGAGAGGTACCTCAGGCCATTGCCAAGGCTGTTGAGGACGCCAAGAAAAACATGATTGAGTTTCCCATCCTGGGGACGACCATTCCTCATCGGGTTAAAGGTGAGTCTGATGCCGGCATTGTGATTCTGAGGCCAGCTTCCAGAGGTACTGGAGTGATCGCCGGTGGAGCAGTTCGGGTTATTCTCCAGCTGGGCGGGGTAAAAGATATTCTGACTAAATCCATCAGAAGCAACAACCCCATTACCGTGGCCCACGCCACGATTGATGCCCTCAAAAAGCTAAAGAGTCCGGAAGTGGTCAAAAAAGTAAGAGGAAAAGAGAGCGAACAATCCAAGTAATAGAGTGAGGCCAAAATGAGCAAGGAAAAATACCTGAAAATAAAGCTTGTGCGCAGTCTTATCGGACATCCCCAGAAACATCGTCTGGTGGCTTATGGGTTGGGTTTGAGAAAACTGAATTCGGAAGTAGTCAGGAAAGATTGCCCGGAAATCAGGGGAATGGTCCGGAAGATTTCTCATTTGCTCAAGGTAGAGGAGATTGAAAAGCCATGAACCTCAGCAAATTAAAACCAGCCGAAGGTGCTAAAAAATCAGATAAGAGAAGAGGCCGGGGACCAGGTTCTGGACTGGGAAAAACTGCCGGTCGGGGTCACAAAGGTCAGCTGGCCGGGGCCGGTTACAAGAGAAAATGGGGTTTTGAAGGTGGCCAGATGCCCTTGCATCGGCGTCTGCCGAAAAGAGGATTTAACAATAAGTTCAGAGTGGAATATTCTGAAGTGAACCTTGACCGGCTGGATAAAATTCCGGCTCAGGAAATCGGTCCCAGGGAAATGGTGGAGTATCGTCTGATCCATAAAGAAGAGGAACTGGTCAAGGTCCTGGGTAAAGGGCAGCTTACTGCTCCCAAAACCATCAAGGCTCATGCTTTCTCTCAATCAGCTGTAAAGAAGATTGAGGGAAGTGGTGGAAAAGCTATAGTAATCGGGAAGGAATAATGTTAGAGAGTATCCGCAACATTTTTAGCATTCCTGACCTCAGGAAAAGGTTGATTTTTACCCTTCTCCTGCTGGCTGTTTACCGGATTGGGGCTCAGATACCGAACCCGGGAGTCAGCGCCACAGCTCTGGCTGAGTTCTGGCAGACCCAGCGTGGCTCCATCCTGGGTTTTTATGACCTGTTTTCAGGTCGAGCCATGTCCAGAATGTCAATTTTCGCCCTGGGCATTATGCCCTACATCAGCGCTTCTATTATTCTGCAGCTGCTCACGGTCGTCTGGCCCTATCTGGAAAGGCTGTCCAAGGAAGGGGAGTTGGGCCGTAAAAAGATTACTCAGTACACCAGGTACGGGACCCTGCTCATATGCATTATTCAGTCATTCGGTATTGCCCTCTTTCTGGAAAACCTGACCAGTCCAACCGGTGCCCGAGTGGTACCCAGCCCGGGCTGGGGGTTCAGGCTACTAACCATGTTGACCCTGACCACCGGTACAACTTTTATCATGTGGCTGGGGGAACAGATCTCAGAGCGCGGCATCGGTAACGGCATTTCCCTGATTATCTTTGCCGGTATTGTCGTGGGCTTACCGCGCGGTATAAACAGCCTGATAACAGGATTAAGAACCGGTTCCATTGATGCCCTGAAGATCATTTTCTTGGTCATCATGATGCTGGCGGTCGTGGCCTTTATCATCTATGTAGAGCGAGGGCAGAGACGTATTCCGATATCCTATGCCAAGCGAGTAATTGGCCGTAAGGTTTATGGAGGCCAGAGCACACATCTCCCACTCAGGGTTAATACAGGCGGGGTTATTCCCATAATTTTTGCTGCTTCCATCATAACCATTCCGGCTACTCTGGCCAGCCTGTCCAAGGCCCCCATTTTCCAGACCATAGCCAGACAGTTTGGCATGGGCATGCCTCTCTACAACCTGCTTTACGTGGCGGCCATCATTTTCTTCACTTATTTCTATGTTTCCATCATTTTCAACCCCAATGATGTGGCGGATAATTTGAGAAAGTACGGCGGTTTCATCCCTGGTATCAGACCAGGTAAAAATACCGCTGACTACATAGATGAGGTTCTGAGCAGGATAACGCTGGTAGGAGCCATTTATCTTGCGGCCATCGCTATTCTGCCAGAGTTCCTGACCACAGGCTTTAAGGTGGGTGCCCTGCCCTGGATTGGGCCAAGCCTGGAAGCCGCTCTGCCGAAATGGTTTACCCAGGGTTTGAACGTAGACTTCTACTTCGGTGGTACTTCAATACTGATCGTGGTTGGGGTGGCCATGGATACCTTGCAGCAGATTGAGGCTCAGCTGGTGATGAGACACTACGACGGTTTTCTCAAGAGTGGACGTTTGCGCGGGAGAAGAGGATGAGGATTATTCTTCTGGGGCCGGCCGGTAGCGGCAAGGGAACGCAAGCAGATCTGATACAGAAGAAGTACGGGTTTCCCAAGATTTCTACTGGCGACCTGCTCCGTAAAGAAGTCCAGGAAAACAGCGAACTGGGTAAAAAGGTAGAAGAAATCATGAAAGCCGGGCAGCTGGTGAGTGACCAGATAGTGGTGGAGATGGTCAGGTTGAGGATTGCGGCCGATGACTGTCGCAAAGGTTATGTGCTTGATGGCTTCCCGCGAAACCTGAGCCAGGCGCTGCTTCTGGAAAAGATTGAAGAGCAAAGGCCAGAAACGGTTTTTGAAATAATGGTGACAGAAGAGGAAATTCTTAAGCGTTTATCTGGCCGGAGGGTTTGCCTTCAGTGCGGAGCTGTGTATAATATAAATAATAATAAGCCTAAAGTTGATGGTGTTTGCGACGTCTGTGGTTCTCCGCTGGTAATTCGTGAGGATGATAAGCCGGAAGTTATAAGAGAAAGATATAAAGTTTATCTGGAAACGATAAAGCCGCTGGTAGAGCATTACAGCCGGAAGAAGGTGCTTTTCCAAATAGACGGGCAGAACTCAGCCGAAGAAATTTTCCGGGTGGTCAGTTCTATAATTGACCGCAGACTGGATGAAGTTAACGGAGTACAAAAGGGCGCATGATTATACTGAAATCAGAAACTGAGATAGAGATGATGCGCAGAAGCAACAGAATTGTAGCCAGAGTTCTGTCCGAGCTGAAAAAAATGGTGAGGCCTGGAGTGAAGACTAAAGAACTTGATGCTTATGCGGAAATGAGAGCCAGGGAACTGGGCGCTGTCCCGGCCTTTAAGGGTTACCATGGCTATCCGGCCTCTCTGTGTGTTTCGGTTAATGAGGAAATAGTTCACGGTATTCCTTCAGACCGAGAACTGAAGGAAGGAGATATAGTCAGCCTGGATTTTGGCGTGGTGTATGAGGGCTTTTACGGCGATGCGGCCATAACTTTGCCGGTGGGAGAAGTTTCTGAAACCGCCAGGAAGCTGATTGAAGTAGCCGAGAGCTCTTTCTATCGCGGTCTAGAGCAAATGAAAGAAGGAAACAGACTGTCAGATATTTCGGCCGCCATCCAGGCAGAAGTGGAAAAACATGGGTTTTCGGTTATACGGGCTTTTGTGGGACATGGCATAGGCAGGAATCTTCATGAAGAGCCCCAGGTACCAAATTTCGGGCTACCGGGCCATGGGCCGAGGTTGAAAAAGGGCCTGACCCTGGCCATAGAACCGATGATTGCCGCAGGTCACTGGGAAGTGGAAGTGCTGGCTGATGGCTGGACGGCGGTAACCAGGGACCGGAGTTTGGCCGCCCATTACGAGCATACGGTGGCTTTGACAGACCACGGGGCGGAGATTCTTTCGGTGGCCGGAGCGGAAGCAGAGGAAACAGTAGCTTCAGGGAGAATGGTCAATGCCTAAGCAGGATGTCTTTGAAATTGAGGGAGTCGTGCTGGAAACTCTCCCCAATGCCATGTTTAAAGTGGAGCTGGCCAACAAGCATGTAATCCTGGCTCATATCTCCGGCCGGATGAGAAAAAATTTTATCCGCATCCTGCCGGGAGATAGAGTGCTGGTGGAGATATCGCCTTATGATTTGACCAAAGGGCGAATCACTTACAGGTTCAAGTGAGGTGTAAGATGAAGGTCAGAGCATCTGTCAAGAAAATTTGCCGGAACTGTAAAATTGTCCGGAGGAAAGGGGTAGTCAGAGTCATCTGCTCTAACCCCAAACATAAACAAAGACAAGGATAAAAGAGGAGACCATGGCAAGAATAGCAGGTATCACATTACCACCTGAAAAAAGGATTGAAATCGGGTTAACCTACATCTACGGTATTGGCCGGTCTAAAGCCAACAAGATACTGGAAGAGGCCAAAATAGACAAGAACAAGAAGGTCAAAGAGCTAACCGAAGATGAGGTAAACAAGATCCGCCAGATCATCGAGAAGAGAGAGAAGATTGAGGGTGATTTGCGGAAAGAAGTGGCCATGAACATCAAGAGGTTGATTGACATCGGCTGCTACCGCGGGATGAGACACAAAAGAAATCTTCCGGTTAGGGGACAGAGGACCAGGACCAACGCCCGGACGAGAAAAGGACCACGTGGTCACACGATTAAGAAATTGAAAGAGAAGAAAGCTTAAATAAGGGAGAAGTGACATGCCCAAGGCCAAGACTAAAAAGAAAAAAGTTAAAAAGGAAGTTACCTACGGGGTGGCGCATATTCAATCCACCTTTAACAATACCATCATTACCATCACTGATCAGCAGGGTAACACCATCTGCTGGGCCAGTTCTGGCACCTCTGGTTTTAAGGGAGCCAGAAAAGGAACCCCTTTTGCTGCTCAGCTGGCGGCCAAAGAAGCGGCTAACAAAGCCAAGGAATATGGAGTGCGGTACGTTGATGTCCGGGTTAAGGGGCCAGGAGCCGGACGGGAATCGTCCATCAGGGCTCTGCAGGCCGCCGGTCTGGAGATTAAATCCATCCGGGACGTAACTCCAATTCCTCATAATGGTTGCCGGGTGAGAAGAAGGAGAAGAGTATAAGGTTTAAAGGAGACAAGATATGGCCAGATATCAAAAACCAGATTGTCGGTTGTGCCGAACGGAAAGAACCAAGCTTTTTCTTAAGGGTAATAAATGTCTGACAGATAAATGCCCTCTGGAAAGACGTCCGTTTGCTCCCGGTCAGCATGGCCGGATGAGAAAGAGAGTGCTGGGCTATGCCCTGCAGCTGCGGGAGAAACAGAAGCTGAAAAGATATTATTGTATGTCAGAAAGACAGTTCCGCCTGTTTTTCAAGAGAGCAGAGAAGCTGAAGGGCGTCACCGGTGAAAATTTGCTGATCATGCTGGAAAGAAGACTGGACAACGTGGTTTACATGATGGGTTTTGCCCTGTCTCGTTCCCAGGCCCGTCAGATGATCACTCACGGACACGTCAAGGTTAATGATCGCAAGGTCACCATACCTTCTTACCTGGTCAAAGAAGGCGATGTCATAAGTTTTAAAGATAAAACGGCGCAGAACGAAAACTTCCGGGCGGTGGTGGAAGCCAACAAAAACAGGACAGTTCCTGGCTGGCTGCAGGTTGACTGGGATAATATGCAGGGACGCGTCGCCTCCATGCCGACCAGACAGGATATCACCATCCCGGTGGAAGAGCATCTGGTGGTTGAGCTTTATTCAAAATAAAAAGGAAGGATTGAAGGTTCTGATTGCCTTCCTTAAAAGGAGGAACCATGGCAGAACTTGGTTTCCAAAGACCAAGATATTTAGAATGTGATTATGAAACTTTAACCAATACCTATGGTCGGTTTCAAGCCCAGCCCTTTGAGCGAGGTTATGGCATAACCATCGGTAATTCTCTGAGAAGAATATTGCTTTCTTCCATCCCTGGCGCTGCCATAACCGCGGTCAGGATTTCCGGCGTATTACATGAATTTTCCACCATCCCTGGCGTAAGGGAAGATGTAACCCATATTATCCTGAACCTTAAAACCATTCCCCTGAAGTTGAAAGTCAATGAACCCAGAAGGATGACTCTAAAAGTGGAAGGCCCGGCGGAAGTTAAGTCGGGAGACATAGTACATGATTCAGATGTGGAAATCCTGGACCCCAACATTCTGATTGCCACCCTTGATACTGACGGCCAGCTGGACATGGAAATGGTGGTGAAAAACAACCGCGGCTACATCACTGCTGACCAGAACCTAGACAGCGACCTGAGCGTGGATTTTATTCCCCTGGATTCTTCTCATTCGCCCATTCTGAAGGTGAATTATACGGTGGAGCCAGCCCGCGTGGGCAAGAGAATTGATTACGAAAGTCTAACGCTGGAAATCTGGACTAACGGGGCTATCAGGCCGACTGACGCCCTATCTCAGGCCGCCAAGCTCATGAGAGACCATCTGAGCATCTTCCTGAACATCGTGGATGAGCCATTGGAAAAAGAAGCCATGGTTCCCAAAAAGGAAATTCCTTATATGGATAAAGTGGAAACACTGGCCAATACCATTGACCATCTGGAACTTTCCGTGCGGGCGAATAACTGTCTTAGAGCGGCGGGCGTAACCTATGTCTATGAACTGGTCCAGAAAACTGAAGAAGAACTTCTCCGGACCAAGAATTTTGGCCGTAAATCGTTGATGGAAATAAAAGAAACTCTTAACAATCTGGGACTTGGCTTAAACCTTGAACTGCATCCTAAATTGATAGAGCAGGTTCAAGCAGCCATAAAACAGAGCAAGACAGATAAGGAGCTTGAAGCATGAGACACCAGGTCAAACGCTATCAATTAAGGAGAAATACAGCCCATAGACGGGCCTTGTTGAGAAATTTGGTTACTTCTCTTCTGGAGAAAGAAAGAATCCAGACTACTCTGGCCAAGGCAAAAGCGGCCAGACCAATTGCCGAAAAAATGATTACCTTAGGAAAAAGGGGAACGCTAGCAGCCAGACGTCAGGCTCTGGCCTACATAATTAAAGAATCAGTGGTGCAAAAGCTTTTTGAAGAGCTGGGGCCGAGGTTCAAGGAGAGGCCAGGGGGTTATACCAGAATCGTTAAGCTCGGGCTTCGTTCCGGCGACGGTGCCCAGATGGCCATGCTGGAATTATTAGGCGCTGAGTACAAGAAAAAAGCCAAGAAAAAAGAAAAAAGTAAAGAAAAAGAGAAAGAAAGTAAGTAATTATAATTTAGCCCAGAAGTGAGAGAAAGGCTTCCGGCAAAAAACGGAAGCCTTTTTTATTGTGGAAGAAAAAGTGGCCAAGGTTATCTGGAGTCTTGGATATTATTTTCTCTCCCGTGAGCCTTTTCCTGTTGCCCAGGCTCAGGATGCTCTCTCGGTGAGTTTCTGATAACTTTTCTTCTCTAACTTTTTGTCTTTAGAATTTGTTATTCCAAAGATTGCTTACCTGATAACTTCTCTCTATTTTTCCTCCGGCGGACGACGGCCACCCTGGTAGAGCTTTTGCCAGTAGTCATCGTAGAGGTTGGAGATTTGCACCATCGGTTTTTCATGGGTGGTAGCGTGGATAAATTCTTTTTCACTGATCATCAAGCCTACGTGGGTGATGCGGCCCGGACGACCAAAAAACACCAGGTCTCCAGCTTTTTCCTGACCCCTGGGGACTTCCATAAGCCCGGACTTGGTGAATTGAATGTCAGCATCCCGTAATATTTCAACGCCGCTTAACCTGTAAATAAGCTGAGCAAAGCCAGAACAATCAATCCCCAGCGGGCTGGTACCTCCCCAGAGATAAGGTAGACCCAGAAAACGTTTAGCCAGCTGCACCATTTGCTCCGCAGAAAGCCTTGGCCTCTTGAAGGGAGCCTGTTTTATCTGACCGTCCCCAACCTGGATGTAGCCCTTACGCCCGCAGGGTAAGGTGACTTGGCCCCATCTTTCTTGGTATTCGCCCAGTTCCAGCACAGTGGAGATAGGGGCCATGGTCAACGGTTTCTGTTTGGTGACATCGGGCGTGGCGTAGATAAAAGCCATCAGGCTGGTTATTTCAATGACCTGCCCATCTGAAGCGTAAAACTTTTCTTTTTCCCGGTAGAGACGAACGGCTTGTCCTTCCACCCAGCCCTGGTAGGTATCCGGTGTCTCTATGTAATACCAGGTATGGTTGTTTTTATCTTTTTCTGTTTTAAGAACTTTTACTGTTGTTCCCAGTAAAGCCTGGCTGACCACATCCACGGTGGCGTCTGGCCTGGAGTACATGTTTTCTACGGAATGAATTATGACCCCATATTTTGCAGTTTCCTGGGCGAGGAGTGAAAAACCAGAAACCACAAGCGCCAGGCTCAGAGCAAAAATTGCTTTTTTCATGCTCTTTCCTCCAGTATAATAATAACCTGTCATAATGATTATATAAAAACAGTCCCAAAAATAAATATTTTTTTGGCCAAGAATGGAGAAGGAAAATGAAAAGAAAAGATTTTTTAACCCTGACGGGCAGCTTATTAGCTGCTTCTACTTTTTTCCCGGGGACCATTATCTCCTCTCAGAAAAAAGAGATAAAAAATGGAAAAGTAAAAGTCAGCACCCAGATTTATGAACTTCATCTGCGGCAGGCCTGGACACTTTCCCGCGGCACCTGGACCACCAGGCGCAATGTTCTGGTCCGGCTGGAAAAAGATGGTATTGTTGGTTTTGGTGAGGCGGCTCCCATTCCCCGCTACCAGGAAAGTGCTGAAAGCAACCAGGAGTTTATAAAAAAAGCTCTGCCTATCCTGGAAAAAGACCTCTGGGCTTTTCAGGACCGCTGGCGGGAACTGGAACAACTGGACTCCGGTCAGAATGCGGCTAAAGCCGCTCTGGACCTGGCTATACTGGATTGGGTCTGTAAGTCGTTGAAGGTGCCACTTTATAAATTTTTTGGGCTGGACCGAAATAAGACTCTGACCACTACTTTTTCCATTGGCATTGATGAGATACCCGTCATGCAAAAAACTGCTCAGCAAGCCAAGGATTTTCAGGTCCTTAAAATTAAAGTTGGTCTAAAAGATGATAAAAAAATTATTGAGGGGATAAGGGAAGTTACAGACCGTCCTTTGCGAGTTGATGCCAATGAGGGCTGGAAAACAAAAGAAGAAGCGCTGGAGATGATCAACTGGCTGGCAGATAAAGGTGTGGAATTTGTCGAGCAGCCCCTGCCGGCGGCCAACCTGGATGATTACCGCTGGCTAAAGGAAAGGGTAAAAATTCCCATCATCGCTGATGAAAGCGTTCATAAGAGCTGTGATGTCCCGGCTCTGGCTTCTGCCTTTCACGGCATAAATGTCAAGTTGATGAAATGCGGCGGTATACAGGAAGCCCTCAGGCTGGTGGCCGTGGCCCGGGCCTTTGGTTTAAAACTGATGATTGGCTGTATGATCGAAAGCTCACTGGCCATTGCCGCTGCGGCAGCCCTGACTCCACTTTTTGACTACGCTGACCTGGACGGCAACTTATTAATTGACAACGACCCCTTTAAGGGTCTGAAGTTAGACAAAGACCGCTGGCTGCTGCCGGATAGGCCGGGGCTTGGGGTGGAACCAGTTATACCGGAATGGTAGTTCCTGGCTTTAACTTTCAGGCCGCCTGATAATCAATAAATGGATTCGGTGGTGAGTTCAGGCCCGGGCTTTGTGTCTTTCTTAAAAATTCTGGATTACCTTTTTTAATTGAATTTGCTAACCGCCTATTTTTCCGAAATTATGCGGCCGTATTCTGAGGACCTTTCCAGCCGGTCAAAATGCTGAAAAACTAGCCGACCGATCTGTCTGATCAGGGCGTTACCATCGGTTTGAGGTGATAAATAGGTGGTCATCACGCAGATGACGTAAGGATGTTTCTTTAACATGACCACCCCTGAGTCGCAGCGGACAGCTTCCAGTTCTCCTGGTTTATCAGCCACGACCACGCCTTCTGGTACAGCCTGCTGCAGGGGGCTATCTTTAGGAAGGGCCAGGATGGAAAAAAATTCCTTTTTATAAGTTTGCCCCAGGATGTTTTCCTTCCAGATTTTTTCCAGCAGGGTCATCATTTCCAGAGGAGTGGAGATGTTTTCCCGGCCGGCGAAAGCCGCTTTCAGGTCCATCATTTTTCTGTTCAGCTTTGTCTGCCTTAAGCCCAGAGAAATCAGGCGGTCGTTGATGGCTTTCATACCCACTTTATCAAGCAAAAGATTAGTGGCCGTGTTGTCGGAAAGAACGACCATTAAAACGCACAGGTCTTTTACAGAAATTTTCAAAGAAGGATTTCCCAGGTAAAAAAGAATTGGCCCGCCGCCGACTTTTTCTTCTGGTTTAAGGTCAATAAATTCCTCCAGCTTCAGACGTCCTTCTTCTGCCTGTTTTAGTACTTCCAGCAGTATGGCTATTTTTATGGAGCTGGCCTGGGGGAAGATTTCTTTTTCGTTCAAGAAAAAAGTGCGACCGGTGTTTAAATCTTTGACGGCCAGGCCTACTAATCCATCGGTGTTTTCACTAATGGTTTGCAGCTGGTTTTTTAATTTATTTTCCAGCAGGCTGACCTTGTTATCTTGTTCGCTGGAAAATACAGGCCTTACCAGAAATGACCAAAGGATTATGAAACCGATGATAAAGCAGGAAATATTTCTGGACATGGCCCCTCCTTTCTGGCTTTAAATTTCCTTTATCTTAAAAAATTATTTCCCGGTTCAAAATTTCAGCTTTAATCTTTTTTTATGATTAATTTCTGGCCGATGCTTAGGTTGTCACTCTCCAGCCCGTTGTCCTTTTTTATTTTTTCCACGCTGACCCCAAAAGTTCTGGAAATCTGGTAGAGGGAATCCCCGGCTTTAACGGTGTAAGTGATTGGCCCAGAGCCCGCGTTAACTTGACTGTTGGGCGGCGAACCATTATCTCCGGCCTCTGTCTCCAGACCTGCCCCGCGGCCTGGAATCCTGAGCTTCTGGCCGGGATAAATCAGAGTTGAGCTGCGCAGGTTATTTAAGCGGACAATGGCTGAGACTGAGGTGCGGTAGCGCCGGGCAATGGCTCCGAGTGTTTCACCCTTTTTAACCGTATGCCATCCATAAATCACGTCTGGCGGAGTCCAGTTAGGCAATTCGTTCAAACAGGCCAGAGTTTTTTCGCCGTAACCGACTGGTACTTTGAGTTCATATTCATAGTTTGGAGTTGAGTCATGCCTCAGTTCAGGGTTTAACTGAACGAGGTCCTCAGGGCTGAGGTTCAGTTTACTGGCAATCAATGATAATTTTACCGGTTTGTTGACCTTAACTGTTTCAAAATTGATGGCCGCATATGGCTCCGGCAAAGAAAAACCGTATTTCTCAGGGTTTTCTACAATCAGCAAAGTAGCAATAAATCTGGGCACATAGCGGGCGGTTTCATAAGGCAGGTTAGTAAACAGGTCCCAGAAATTGTCCAGATAATCAATTTTTTGGGCTTTAATCACGTTCTGAACGCGGATTTCTCCACAATTATAAGCGGCGATGGCTGTGCTCCAGTCACCAAAGAAATCATGCAGCTCAGATAGGTATTTAATGGCGGCTCTGGTAGATTTAACCGGGTCCATTCTTTCATCAATGTATTTGTCCCTCTTAAGACCATAACGATAACCCGTGGAAGCGATAAACTGCCATAAGCCCAAAGCCCTGGCGGTAGAAAGGGCCCTAGCTCTGTAACCGCTTTCAATGAGGGGAAGCCAGGAAAGTTCCTCGGGCAAGCCGGCCTGGCGAAGCTCTTCCAGGATCATCGGACGGTAGAGACCGGAGCGACGGTAGGCTTCTTCAAAAAACTTTCTTTCCACCGTCTGGAAAGATTTAATTTCAGCCTGGACCCAGCTATTTTCTACCAGCGGAATAGTCTTATGGTTAGAACCAGGTGGTGGAAGCCTGAAAGCATAAACCTGCTGAATTTTCTGGGCCAGAAGAATCCTCAGGTCGTATTTTTCCTGGGAGAGAGGTGAATCAACCGGAGCTTCTATTTTAAGCAGAGCTTCATAGGCCTTATCCAGCAAACGCAAAGCTTCGTCCAGATTTCCTTTTTCCATGGCTGTTTGGGCTTCCTGGTAGAGGGCGTAGACTTCATCGGTGGAACTGTTGTTTTCCTGCAGTTCAAGGTCAGAGGTTTTGGTTTCTGTCTTTTTCTCATAGGCCGTGGTGGCTTTTTCCGGGGCCAGCGCTTCTTTGCTGCTCTGTTTTTCTGGAGAAGCAGGTTCTGCCTTTTTGACTGCCTGGGGAGGAGAGGTGGTCACTGGTTTGAGGTTCTTTTTTGGAGTCGGCGTACAATTTATAAAAATAAAAGAGATGATGACCGTTAAAAATAAAAATGTTACCACTAAATTTTTTTTCATCACACACTCTCTTGACTAAAATTTTATAACATCAATTATCTTCCTAATCAACCTGATAAGTCTGTCTGAATTCAGGAAAAGGACTTATCCTGGTCACCAGCCTGGCCAGCGCTTAATGTTTCTGATGCCATTGCCAGGCAGTCTGGATGATAGTTTCCAGGTCCGAATATTTCCTTTCCCAGCCCAGCCAATCTTCGGCCAGGCGGCTGGAGGCCAACAGGACCGGCACATCGCCCAGCCTTCTGGAAGCAAACCGGAGGGTAACTTTCCTTCCGGTTATTTTTTCTGCCGTTTTGATGACTTCCAGCACAGAATAACCGCGGCTGGAACCAAGGTTAAGGACCTGGCTACCATTGCCGGCGAAAAGCTTTTCTAAAGCCAGCACATGAGCTCTGGCCAGGTCCGTCACGTGGATGTAATCTCTTATGGCCGTGCCATCTGGAGTGGGGAAGTCGTGGCCGAAAACCTGAAAATCAGGGTTTTTACCCAGCAGGTGAAGAAGAATGTTTGGTATCAGGTGAGTTTCAGGTGAATGCAGCTCTCCCAATTGTCCTTCCGGGTCGGCCCCGGCCGCGTTGAAATAACGCAGGGAAACATACTGCAAACCGTAAGCCCGAGAATAATCAGCCAGGATTTTTTCCACCATAAACTTGGTCATACCGTAAGGGTTAACGGGATTAAGGGGATGATTTTCTTCAATCGGAATTTTCTGCGGCGGCCCGTAGACAGCAGCGCTGGAAGAAAAAATAAAATTTTTTACCTGGTGGCGCAACATGATTTCCAGAAGGTTCAGGCTGGTGAATAAATTGTGAAGGTAATATTTCTGCGGGTCCTGGTAGGATTCGCCCACCTGAATCAGGGCTGCAAAATGAAGCACCGCGTCTATCTTATGTTGCCGGAAAACGGCCTCCATTTCATCCTTATTTCTCAAATCAGCCTGAATTACCTCGCCACCACAAATCAGTTCCCGGTGTCCAGAGCTAAAATTATCAACGATCACCACCTCGTAGCCGTGTTGTAATAAATCTTTGACGGTATGCGAACCGATGTAACCGGCTCCGCCTGTTACCAGCACTTTCATTTTTTCTTTTCCTCTATTAATTTTCTGGCTAATTTCAGTCCCTCAGCCCGGTTGTCAAATAAATTATCCAGTTGCCACTGGTAAAGCTTTTTCAAAATTTTTCCCATTTCTGGTCCGGGTTCTACCCCGAGTTTTATCAAATCACGCCCCATAATCAGGGGTTTGATAGTTTCCCGGTTAACTTTTAATTCTTCAAATTTTTTAAACAGCCAGAGTGCTTGACGGTCGAGTCCAGTGACTAATTTCTTTTTTCGGCCGGCCCGGTCAGCCGCATCCAGCAAAAGCAGAAGCTCAATCTCGCCTTTAACCCCGGCTGCCAGACGGTTAAAAGCCTTTCGGGTCACTACTTTTCTGTTCTGCCAGATTTCAGAAGCCCGGTGGTGGTGCCTGATCAGCAGCGGGACCATGGCCCTTAAGTTGTAGCCGTTCCAGGAAAAAATCTTTTGCCGGTTAAAGGCTTTCTTGGCCAGCTTCTCGCTGAGCAGGTCATGGCCGTTGTTGGTGATAACCAGTCTGTTTTTTTTGTATTCCCAGTTGGCGGTGGCCGGTTTTCCCACATCGTGATAAAGGGCCGCCAGCAGCAGAGCCAGCTTTTTCGGTGGCTCCAGCCCCTGGACTTCAGCCAGAGCTTTAGCCTGATCCACGGTCAGAATGGTATGTACCCAGACCGTATGATGCCCCTGTTCGTCCTTTTCGGGGTGAAAAATAGCATCCTGGATAGAAAGGCTACAGCGGTAAAGTTCAGGGAAAAGCTGCTTCAGCACGTTCAGCTTGAGCATTTCCTCCAGACCGCGGGATGGACGTCGGGAAAGTAGAAGTATTTTAAAAAGCTCTTCGTTGACTCGTTCTACGCTCAAACCGGTCAGGTCTACTTCCCGGGCGGCCAGGTAGATTTCCGGGTCAATAGTGAATTCTAAAACCGAGGCAAACCTGGCGGCTCTGATAACCCGCAGAGGGTCATCAGGGAAGGCCCGGGGGTTGGTCATGCGGATAATTTTGTTTTTTATGTCTTCATAGCCAGAAAAAGGGTCAATCAGGCTCCAGTCGGAAAGCCTCAGGGCCAGGCTGTTGCAGCGAAAATCCCGGCGCTCCAGGTCCTTCTCCAGCGGCAGGTAAGGGTCAGCCTGGATGATAAAATCTTTATGGCCTCGCTGGGGAGAACCAGCGGGCTGGACAGGTTCATCGCGGCGGGGTAAGGCCACGTCATAAGTACGGCCGTCAACAGTAAATTTAATCACCCCGAAGCTTTTGCCCACCAGGTCTACTTTACCGTGTTGCTTTAACTTCTCCACGATTTCTTCCAGCGGATGCCCCTGGACCAGGATATCAACTTCTTCAGAAGGCAAACCGCGCAACCGGTCCCTGACAAAACCGCCGACAGCATAGACGTCTGGCCCGAAAAGGCGGACAAAAAGCTTGCGGTGTTTAAATTCTGCCTGTAACTTTTTCATCAAAAGGTATTTTACCTATTTTTTCGGCTGTTTGAAGACCCGCAGGCCAACATATTCAAGGTCAGGAGCAGTGTAAGCTTCCTCGGTGCTGGCCCTCTGGATGGCAGAAAAGCCCTGGATTTGTCCCTGACCCCGGCTGTCCACTGTCCACTCGGCCACGTTTCCACCCAGTCCGTAAATCAGGGCTTCACCGGCGGGTGGGAAATAATCCACCGGGAGTAGAAGAGCCGCTTTAGTTTTCAGCCTGGCTACCTCTTTAAGCAACTGTTTATAATCATCAATGTTTATCTTATACCCGGCCCAGTACTCAATGGTGTTTTCCGGACCTTTGGCCAGAGACAGAAGTTTTCGCGCTTCTTCAGCGCTGGGCAGGCGGTAGTTTTCTCCCGTCAACTGGCTCAGCCACCGCACGTACTTCTGGGCTTGCTCAAAGGAAATACCGCTTACCGGATAATTTTCGGTGCCGGCGGGAACTTGGTACCCAGGGTCAAAAGCCTTCCACTGGGCTCTGGTCACTTCAAAGCGGCCAACTTCCAGGCCTTCCCAGGAGACTGTTTCGGGAATCAGTTTGTCTTTAACTACCTTTCCGTAATTGTTCCCTGAGCGAGCAAACCCCTGAGCTTTGATGGCTAGGTCTAGCGGGGAACCTTCTTTGAGAGCTTCGTTGACCGGTTTAAAGGTGCCGAAGAAGTGCTTTTCAAACCAGGCCAGCTCTTCTTCCATTTTTCTTCTCTGATGGCTGAGTTTTCTGAGCCCGTGCGGCTCGCCAGGAAAGACGATAAAGCGTACCGGCGCCTTTCCGATTTGCTGCAGCGCCCGGTAATGTTCCATTCCCTGGCTGAAGGGTACGTTAGTATCCTCTGTGCCATGGAAGATGATGGTAGGAACTTTCATGTCTTTAAAATGGAGCAGAGGAGAAATTTGCAGGTAATAATCCGGCCTTTCCCACGGAGCACCGAGGAAATAATAATTATCAAAGCTGACGCCAAAAGCGCAGGTGCCGTAGTCACTGAACCAGTCCACATCAGCTGCGCCCACGCCGGCAACTTTAAACTTATTGGTCCAGACTACAAGAGCGATGCTCAGGATGCCGCCGTTTGACCAGCCCATGGTCCCAAGCTGGTCGGGGTTGACCAGACCCTTGCTTACCAGGTAATCAATTCCCTTAAGCATATCTTCTATGGGGTAGTCGTAGTAATGTCCTTTGATGGATTCGACAAACTTCTGACCATAACCTATGGAACCGTGGTAGTTGGGCATCAGGACGAAGCAACCTTTCTGGGCCAGCAGGTGAGGGTAGTAGGCGTAGGAGGCTTCAAAAGAATCCATGTCTATACCGGTCGGCCCGCCATGAATGTTAAGAAACAGCGGATATTTTTTCCCGGGCTGGTAATCAACGGGATAATAGAGAAGGCCTTCAATTTCTTCATTCAGCGCGCCTTTCCATTTGAGAACTTCCGTTCTGGCCATTTTTTTGTTTTTAAGATGAGCATTGAGTTCCAGGAGCTGCCTTTCGTTCACTATTTTTTGCCCTTCTAAACTGGCCCAGAACCATTGCTCGGGCGTGGAAGCAGTGGAGTAGGAATAAATTATTTTCGGGCCTTTTTCCTGACCAATCAGGCTGAAAAGATGAGGGTAGTGCTGGCCTTCCAGTTCAGCAAAGGCAAAGCCGTTATCTTGGCGGAAATAACGTCTCCATTTGGGAACCGCTCCGTTGGCCAGAGAGGCGATAAAACCATCTTCGCGTACCAGAAAGCCCAGGCCCATCAGGCCCCAATCCCACTTAAGGTCAATTTCACGATACTGGCCGGTTTTAAGGTCGTAGTAATAAAGGAATTCAGCTCCCGCGGTTTCATTCGCCGGGTCCGAGGTTCTGAGCACAGCAAAGTAAAATCCCTGGTTGTTTAAATCCCAGTGGATGTCAGCTGGCTTGAAAAAAGGATCCTTAAAGATTTCTTCACTCGAACGGTCAGCCAGCCGGACGAGGAAAAATTTGGGCTTAACCTTCTTGTCTACCTCATAGCTCAGGCTCTGGTTATTTCTGGTGATGACCAGCTTCTTGTCTGGTGAGAGGTAGAAATTGGTAATCTGGTCCTTGTTTTCCGTCAGACGGTGCCACTTTTTCTCTTTCAGACAATAAAGGAAAAGCCTCTGGGGAATCATATGTTCCTGGTCTTCGTAGATCACGGAATCATCTTTTCTTTCTTTATTTTTAATTTCCAGCCAAGTTCGCGGTTCACGGGCCAGAACCAGAAAGTGGTCATCATCCACCCACTCGTAGCTGATGACTCCAAATTCCAGGCTGGTGACTTTCCAGGGCTCACCGCCCTTGAGGTCCAGGAGCCAGAGTTGGGGCCCGGATTCTTCGGCTTGGCCGTCATCAGCCTCTCCCTCTTTCCGGCTGCTGAGGAAAGCGATTCTGTTTCCGGAAGGGGACCAGCGGGGCCGGCTCTCCGATGATTTTCCCCGGGTAAGCTGCACTGTTTCCGGTTTTTCTTTAAGGTAGGTCAAAAAAACATGCGTTAGGCGACTGTCTTTGCCCTTGTCCGGTATACTCTTAACCCAGACCACCATGGTTCCGTCAGGAGAAATCTGGAAATCCTGGGCTCTTTCCAGGTTGATAATATCATCAACGGACCAGGGTGATAGTTGCTGGCTTTTCTCCTGGCTTAATAGTAAAGAAACAGAGAAGAGAACCAGGGCGAATAGGCCCATGATAAAGCAGGTGGCTTTAAGTCTTGAATTCTTCATCTTTCCTCCAGCTTTTGTTTTTTTATTTTTTTCTTATATTAATATAACGAATTTACCTGGATATCCAGCATTTTTTTTGCCTATCCTGTATAATTATCTTCTCGAATTTTCTGCCTGAGCTGCAGGGAGAGAGACCGAATGCGTGGTAAAGTAGTTTATAAAGTATCTGGACATTTGTTAGCCATCTGCTTGATTTTGCTCCTAACCGGTCAGGCTGTGGCCGCCGCCGGAAAAGAGCTGGAAGTAACTCTTCAAGAGAAAAAAATCCAGGAACTTACGGCTGATGGTCTGACCCTGTCTTTTCTGGTCAGGGTGGAAAACAGGTCAGAGAAGTCCTATCTTATTTCTTCCTATCAATACCGGGTTCTGGTGAATCAGAAAGAGTATTTTACTCAGAATACTACTCTGGAAAATGAACAACTGGAAATTAAGCCAGGCGAACCGGTCGTCCTAAATTTTCCGGTCAGGTTAAGCTATCAATACCTTAAACCATTTCTGACCGAAAACCAGAAACAGGCTACCTGCCAGGTGTCAGGTCAGATGTTTTTTGTCAGCGAGAAGAAAAAAGTAGAAAAGATTCCGTTTGAGTGGTCCATGTCTTTTCCCATTTTCAAACTGCCCCAGCTGAAATTCTGGCCGCTGCAGGTCAAAGCCCTGACCCTGGGGGGAGCGGAGTTTAATTTTGTCTTTTCTTTGGTCAACGAGAATGCCTATGAAGTATTGGTTCAGGATATCAACCTAGAGTTAACTCTGGCCGGCAAGGTCATTTTTCATGGTAAGCTAGCTGGAGATAAAACCCTCGGAGCTGCACAGGAAAGAACTTTTCTGCTTTCGCTTATGCTTGATTTTTTTGAACAGGGACGTGAGCTCAGGGATGAGCTGGAAAAGGAAAAGCCAGAATTTAAGCTGAAAGCCCTGGTCACGGCTGATTCGGCCTGGGGGGTTTTTAGCTTTGTGTTGGAAAAAACGGGCCAAGTAGAAAAGCAGCTAAATCATTAACGCCAAAGCGATGATTTCAGCCATCATTGTCACCTACAACAGAGCTTCTTTCCTGCCTGAAGCCATAGAATCTATCCTGGGACAGACCTATTTTCAGAAAAACCCGCAGGATTGGGAATTATTAATCGTTGACGATGGTTCAACCGATCAAACGCCAGAGATTGTCCAGAAGTATCTGACGGACCCCAGAATCAAATACTTTCGAACTGAAAATCGGGGAGTAAGCGCAGCCCGGAACCTGGGGCTGGCCAGAGCGGAAGGGGATTTCCTCGGCTTTCTGGATTCAGATGACCTCTGGCTTAAGGACAAAATTCAGGTGCAGATGAGTTATCTGAGAGCCTTTCCGGAAGCCAGGTTCTGTCTTACCGAAGAAATCTGGATCAGACATGGCCGGAGAGTAAACCAGGCCAAAAAACATCAGAAGTATTCAGGCTGGATACTGGAGAAGGTTTTACCTCTTTGTCTGCTCAGTCTATCCTCAGCTCTTTTTCGGCGGAAGCTTTTCACAGAAATCGGTGTTTTCGATGAATCCCTTCCTGTTTGTGAAGATTATGACCTGGGCTTGAGGATAGCTTTGCGTTATCCCTACCATTTTATTTCCACCCCTTTAATCATAAAAAGGGGTGGTCATGCGGACCAGCTTTCCCGTAAATACTGGGGCATGGACAGATGGAGAATCATAGCTCTGGAAAAGGCACTCCAGAAGGCCTTGACCGCAGAACAGGCCCGGCTGATTAAAGCTGAAATTCAGAGAAAATGCGAGGTCTTAATCAGCGGGTTTGAAAAAAGGGGGAAACTGGCTGAGGCAGAACATTACCGCCGGATTAAAGAGAAATACCGCCTCTAAAAAGAAAAAGGCCAGGCTCCGAGTTTGAACCTGGCCTTTTGGCTTTATTTTTTTATCAGAACCAGTAATTTAGACCAATAGATAAGATATAGCCGCTGAGGTCAAATTTCTCAAAACCTTCAAAAGCATCCCGGAAATTGACTTTGAGGAAGTTATACCTGACTCCCAGGTCCAGGGTCATCCGGTAGCCGATGGGCAACATGACCCCGGCAAAAGCATGGTAACCAAGAGAAAACCTGTTGGTTTCGTCACTGACAACATAAGTTATAGGATAAACCTGAATATCTCCCAGGTCAGGGTCTGAATATATGTACGGGTCAGAGAAATCTATCATGCGGCCATGGATTCTGACGGACCATAAGTGCAAACCTATGCCGCCCCCAAAATAGGGAACAAACTGCACCCGGCGCCCGAGAGGAGTTATTTTTACCGATAGTTGAAAAGGGGTCTGGGATACTTCAAAGCTGTGGATAATCATGTCTCCGTCAGGAAACCAGCGGACCGGAAAAGCAAATTCCTGATTATTAATCGAATACATACTCCAATCTCGGTAGTATCCAGCTTTATTTCTGCTGTAAAAGTCAATCCCCAGAACCAGGCTGATGTTTTTGTTTATAAAATATTCATAGTTAAAACCAATCATGCCGCCCTGATAATCAGATTTTCTCAAGCTCATGTTGTCAAACTCAATTTTCCATAGACTATCAGGCCCGCCGCTCATCCTGGGGACAAAATATCCATAACGAAAAGTGAAAATGTTAGCCGAGGCCGTGGCCGTAAACAAAAGTATTATCGCCAGTGCTGCCAGAATTGTTTTTTTCATATTTTTTCCTCCTCGCCACTCTATTATAGCAAACATCGTGCCAGATTTAATAAGCAAATTTTCTCCTGAACCCCCTTTTAGGGTGTTTATTTTAGATGACACCTGTCCTTTGCTGATTATTGAATCGCTGGCCATTATAAGTTAATCTAAGAGTGCCTGAGGAGAGGAACATGTCTCTGGTTATCAAAATTAAAAACCATGGGCTGGATAAAGAAGATTTGGACCAGATTCTGGGGGTGCTGAACAGAGATGGTCTGCTCGTCTATCCTACAGAGACTTTTTACGGGCTTGGTGGACTGGCCACCTCAGAAATAGCCCTCCAAAGCATTTACCAGCTTAAGGGTCGCCAGCAGAACCAGCCCTTGCCCTTTGTGGCTTCAGACCTGGCCATGGTCATGGATTTCGTTGAGGAAATATCGCCAGAGGCTTTAATTCTGACAAAGGCTTTCTGGCCTGGCCCTCTAACTCTGGTCCTCAAAGCCCGGGCAGAAAAACTGCCGGCTAAGGCCCTTGGCCCAGCTGAAACCATAGCTGTCAGAGTACCGCCTTTAGCCTGGTTGCAAGAACTGGTCAGAGAAGCCGGGGTTCTTCTGGTAGCCACAAGCGCCAACCTTAGTGGTCAGCCGCCTCTTTCCGATTTTAGCCAGGTTTATGAGCTTTTTGCAGAAAAGGTTGAGGTTTTAATAGATGGGGGAAAAACACCTGGTGGCCAGCCTTCCACTATCCTGGATGTAACTGTCTCCCCACCAAGATGTTTGCGGGAAGGGGTCATTCCCTTCGAGCGAATTCAGGCGGAGTTAAATAAACTCTAAAATTTATTTATTATTTAACTTTGGTGCCAGGTGGCACTTCGCGGTCAAAAAACGGTATGATGGGTTTACTATCCACCTCGGCTGCCAGCAACATCCCCTGTGATTCAATACCGCGAATGACCGCCGGTTGCAGGTTGGCAATCACGATGAATTCTTTGCCAACTAGTTCTTCTGGAGCGTATGACTCAGCTACCCCGGCAATAATCTGACGCTGTTCAGTGCCTAGGTCTATCTGCAGCTTTAGCAATTTGTTGGTGCCGGCCACGCGTTCAGCAGTCAGAACTTTAGCCACCCGTAGGTCCATTTTCTTAAATTCATCATAAGTTATGTATTCCATTCTTTTTGCCTCCGATTTTGTTTCCTGTTTATCCGGGGATTTTTGTTTTTCCATTTCCCCGATGAATTCTTTGAGGTCAAGACGCGGGAAAAGGGCTTCTGGTTTCTGGATTGGTTCGTCAGCCCGGTAGTCGTAGAACTTTAACTCTTCCAGCCTCATCTCTTCTGGTTTCTGTTTTTGAGCCAGGAGTTTCCAGATTTTCCCGGCTGTTTCGGGCATCACAGGGTAGAGCAGGTAGCTGAGAGCTTTGATGGCGCACAAAGCCTGATAAAGCACTCTGGCTAACCTGGGGCGTTGGTCAGGTTGTTTGGCCAGTTTCCAGGGTTCGTTGTCGGCCAGGTACTTATTGATGACGTTCAGGTAAGCCCAGATTTCTTCCAGTGCCCGGTTGAGGGCATAATCGTCGTAAAATTCTATGACTTTTTGTTTTGTCTCGGCAAACTGACTGGCCAGCTTTAAATCTTCCTCTCTTTCTTCGCCCGGGGCTTCTATTTTTCCTGCAAAATAATTTACCACCATAGTCAGGGTTCTCTGCACCAGGTTGCCCAGGTCGTTGGCCAGGTCAGAGTTGATGCGCTGGACAAAGCTTTCATGGGAAAAGTTGCCATCCTGGCCGATGGGTATCTCCCGGAGCAAAAAGTAGCGCAGGGGGTCAGCCCCGACCTTTTCTAAGATGAGATAGGGGTCCAGAACGTTGCCCCGGGACTTGGACATCTTGGTCTCATCTTTCAACCACCAGCCGTGACCGTATACAGTTCTGGGCAGGGGGAAGCCGGCAGCCATCAAAAAGGCCGGCCAGAAGATAGCGTGAAATCTCAAGATGTCTTTTCCGATAAGATGCACATCAGCTGGCCAGAATTTCTGGAATAGTTCCTGGTTCCAGTCATAGCCAATGCCAGTCAGGTAATTGTGCAGGGCATCGAACCAAACGTAAATGGTGTGCCGCGGGTCGCCAGGCACGGGAATGCCCCATTTCACAGTGGTCCTGGTTATGCTCAGGTCCTTCAAACCCTGTTTAACGAAACTGACCACCTCATTCATCCTGGTCTGGGGCCGGACAAACTGCGGGTTCTGCTGGTAGAACTCCAGAAGCGGCTGCTGGTAGGCAGACAGGCGGAAGAAGTAACTTTCTTCTTCTATCAGGGTGGCTTTTCGGCCACAATCCGGACAGATTTTGTAACCCTCTGGCTCCAGAGGCACATCTTCAGACAGGAAATTTTCCTCAGAAATACAGTACCAGCCCTGGTAGGTTCCTTTGTAAATATCTCCTTTTTCCAGAAGCTTCTGGAAGATTTTTTGCACCCCGGCTTCATGAAACTGTTCCGTGGTTCTTATAAAATAATCGTAAGAAATGTTGAGCCGCTGCCAGAGTTCCTTGAACCGGCCCACCACCCGGTCAGCCAGTTCTTTGGGGGTAAGCCCTTTTTCGGCCGCTGTTTTTTCTATTTTTTGCCCGTGTTCGTCAGTTCCAGTTAAAAAGAAAACTTCCAGACCTTTTTGCCGGTGGTAGCGGGCCAGGGCATCAGCGATGATGGTGGTATAGGCGTGACCGATGTGGGGAACATCATTAACATAATAAATCGGCGTGGTAACGTAGAATGTTTTTTTAGACTTCTCGACCACCTGGATAACCTCCTTTGATGAGCATCATAGCTTCGGCCCGGGTTGCCGGGTTGTTGCGAAAAGAACCGCGCACCGCGGAGGTGACGGTAATAGCCTTGGGCTTTTTTATGCCACGCATGGACATGCAGAGATGTTCAGCTTCAATGACTACCATAACGCCTAAAGGATTAAGGGCCTCATTCAGGGTGTCGGCAATCTGTTTGGTCAACCTTTCCTGAACCTGGAGCCTCCGGGCCAGAGTGTCCACCAGCCGGGCGATTTTGCTCAAACCGATGATTCTGCCCTCTTTTGGAATGTAAGCCACGTGGGCCACTCCAGCAAAGGGAAGCAGATGGTGTTCGCAAACAGAGTAAAGGGGAATGTTTCTGATGAGCACCATTTCGTCGTGTTTTTCATCCTGGAATACTTCCAGGTCAGCGGCCGGGTCCACCAGTGTCCCGCCCAGAATGTCTTCCATCATCCTGGCCACCCGTCCCGGTGTTCCTTTCAGCCCTGGTCTTTCCGGGTCTTCGCCAATGCCTTCCAGCAACAGGCGGACTCCTTTTTCAATTTTTCCCTGGTCCATTTTCCGGACCTGTTTTTTTCTTCTGTTCATTCTTCCCACCATTTATTAGACTTTTCCAGGGCCAGGGTCATTATCCTTTTCACCGGAAGCCCGAGTTTCCTGGCCGCCTGCAGGCAATCTTCATACTCAGGTTGAATGTTCATAACCCTCTGGCCAGCGTACGAAACTTTAACTCTAATTGGCCAGCCTTCTATTTTGATTTGCCTGACCTCACGCTTTAATATTCTTCTTTCTACTGGAAAATAACGTACACCAATGGTTGAGGTTTCTTTAAAAACTTCTTCTATCAGCCTGTCTATTTTATCAAGCTCGGCTAAAAGGGTCAATTTATGGCCCGGCCGGTTTTTTTTCATGACTACTGGAGTAATGTAAGCTTCTAGGGCACCGAGCTCCAGCGCCTGGTTCAGGAAATGACCGAGAATCTGGGGCGAAGAGTCATCCAGGTTGGCTTCCACGAGCATAACTGGCGGCAGGCTGTTTACTTCTTTTTCTTCTCCGTAAAACACGCGTAGGGCATTGGGCTGGTTTTGGAGCTGACGCTGGCCCAGACCGTAACCTATTTTCTCGTATTTTAGCTGTGGCCTGTCTGTCCACTGCTGCCCCAGGGTGGTCAGGATGGCTGCTCCCGTGGGCGTGAGTAACTCCGTTTTTTCATCCGTATGATAGATGACAAAGCCGGTCATTAATTCGGCCACGGCGGGTGGGGGAACAGGCAGAAGTCCGTGCTCAGTGCGGACGAAACCCTGCCCGGTGTTTACAGGAGAAAAAAAGACTGAACTCACCTTAAGCCGATCCAGCAGCCAGCAGCAGCCAACAATGTCGACCAGAGCATCGTCAGCAGCTGCTTCATGTAAGTGCACCCGGTCAAATGTCTGGCCATGAACTCTGGCTTCGGCCGCAAACAACCTTTTAAAAACCAGCAGGGCTTTTTCTTTTACTCTCACCGGCAGCCTGGAATCCTCAATTACTTTTTTCACCTCGCGGAAATTTCTGGCCGGAGATTTGGCCGCGGTTTCTACCTTCACCCGCAGGCCGGCCAGGCCTCCTGACTGGTCGGCTTTAACCTTTATTTTAACCTTGAGCTTTAAAGAAGAAATGGCCTGGTTAAAATCCTCTGGTTCGACCCCCAGCGCCAGCAGAGCACCAAGAATCATGTCGCCGCTGGCCCCGGAGAAGCAATCAAAATAAACGTACTTCATTTTTTAACTCGCCATCAGTCATTTATTTATTCTTAAGGATAATAGTTTCCCGCCAAAAAATCAAAACCAGCCTGACGCAGGATTTGTGGCGGCCAGTTTGTTTGTTTAAAATTTGGCTGAAGGCTTGACTAAGCTGAAATTTAAATATATATGAATAACTTCAAGAGGTGAAAAATGAAGGACAAAAATTATCCTCAGGCCCGAGTAGGAATTCTCGGGGGCACCGGACTTTATCAAATTGAAGGTTTGACCAACGTCCAGGAAATCACCTTAGACACTCCCTTCGGTCAACCCTCAGATTCTTACTTGCTTGGTGAGCTGGAAGGGACCAGGGTGGTTTTTCTCAGCCGGCATGGCCGAGGCCACCGGCTTCTACCAGCTGAGGTGAATTACCGGGCCAACATTTTCGGTTTTAAACTTCTGGGAGTGGAAAAAATAATTTCTGTCAACTCGGTTGGCTCACTTAAAGAAGAAATCAAGCCAAGGGATATTGTTCTGGCGGACCAGTTCATAGACCGCACCAGGCGGCCGAATACTTTTTTTGGTCAGGGCCTGGTAGCTCACATTAGTCTGGCGCACCCGGTTTGTCCGGTTCTGTCCAGGCATGTTTACGAAGTGGCCAGAGGACTGGGCTTACGGGTCTGGCCAGCCGGGACTTATGTTTGTATTGAAGGTCCCGCTTTTTCCACTAAAGCGGAGTCTAGAGTTTATCGGCAGTGGGGAGCAGAGGTCATCGGCATGACGGCGGCTACTGAAGCCAAGCTGGCCCGGGAAGCAGAGATGTGCTACGTCACCATGAACCTGGTGACTGACTATGATGTCTGGAAAGAGGGAGAAGAGACGGTCAGCGTGGAACTGGTTCTCTCTAACCTTCAGGCCAACATGGCTAACGCCAAAGCCATCATTAAAAAGGCCGTGGCCAGCCTGAGCCGGGTAGAAAACGTGCCCTGTTCCTGTCAGGAAGCCTTGAAAAATGCTCTGGTCACCGCTCCGGAAGCCAGAAATCCCGAGACCATAGAAAAGTTAAAACCTCTAATCGGAAAATATCTAAGATAATCTGGGGGCATATTTTGAGTCTGGTCATTATTGGTTCAGTGGCCTTTGACACTATTGAAACTCCGGCGGGTAAAAAAGAAAGAATAGTTGGTGGCTCAGCTACTTATGCCGCGCTGGCGGCCAGTTTTTTTACCAGGCCAGGAATAGTCTCGGTTGTCGGCCGGGATTTTCCCCGCTCCATGATGGCTGTTCTTAAAGACAGAGGTGTTGACCTCCGGGGATTAAAAATAAAATCGGGTAAAACTTTTCACTGGCATGGCGTTTACAGCCAGGATACCAACATCAGGACTACCCTGAAGACAGAGATGAATGTTCTGGCTGGCTATCGGCCGGTTTTACCGGAAGAGTTCAGGCAGGCGAACATCCTCTTTTTATCTAACCTGGACCCGGAAGTGCACCCCGAAGTGCTCAGACAGATGAAGAATAAGCCGTTGCTGGCTATGGATACTATACGTTACTGGATTGAAAACAAACCTGAGGCTTTGCTGGAAGCCATCCAGGCCGTAGATGTCCTTTTTGTTAACGATGAAGAATGCCGGCTGATAACCAAGGAATTTAACCTCATTAAAGCGGGCCAGACTCTGAAGAATTCGGGCCCCCGGGTGATCATCGTCAAAAAGGGTGAACATGGGGCCCTGGTCTTCGGGAAGAATTTTGTTTTCAGCGTGGTGGCTCATCCCTGCGAAACGGTCGTTGACCCCACCGGCGCCGGGGATGCCTTTGCCGGGGCTTTCCTCGGCTATCTGGACAGCTGCGGGAAATTTAACCAGCGAGAAATCAGGAAAGCAGCTGTTTACGGCAACCTGGTGGCTTCTCTGGTAATAGAAGATTTTGGGCTGACGGGCCTTCTGAAAGCTTCGCCCTTAGACCTCATAGAAAGATACAAAAGTTTTAAAAAGATAGTTTATTTTTAGCCGGCAATGAATTAAAATTCTGTCTTGATAAATTTTCTGAGTTCAGGGGTAAATCATGAAGAAGATAAAACCACCGGTGGAGCCTTTCAGAATCAAAACCGTGGAGAGAATAAAAATTACTAGCCGGAGAGAAAGGGAAGAAATCCTCAAACAGGCTGGCTTTAATGTTTTTAACATTCCCGCGGAAAAAGTTTTTATTGACCTGCTGACGGACTCCGGGACTTCAGCCATGAGTGATAACCAGTGGGCCGGGATGATGGTTGGCGATGAGTCCTATGCTGGGGCGAAAAATTTCTTCCACTTTCAGGATACGGTCCGAAATATTTTTTGCTTTAAACATGTGATTCCCACTCACCAGGGAAGGGCAGCAGAGAGGATTCTTTTTGAAACCCTGCTGAAAAAGGGCGATAGTGTACCTAGTAATATACACTTCGACACCACCAGGGCCAACATTGAGGTGCGGGGAGCGGAGGCTGTAGACCTGGTGATTGATGAAGCTTATGACCCGGATTCTGAACATCCCTTTAAAGGGAACATGGATGTGGAAAAATTAAAGAAGTTCATGGAAAAGAAAGGTCGGGAGAGAATCCCTCTGGTGATGCTTACTATTACTAACAACAGCGGCGGCGGGCAGCCCGTTTCCGTGAAAAACATCAAGGAAGTCAGCCAGGTCTGTAAGAAATACCGGATTCCGTTGTTTTTTGATGCCTGTCGTTTTGCCGAGAATGCTTATTTTGTGAAAATGAGAGAAAAAGGCTACGAGAAAAAGTCTGTGCTGGAAATTGCTCAGGAAATATTTTCTTATGGCCAGGGAGCCACGATGAGTGCCAAGAAAGATGCCCTGGTGAACATAGGTGGCTTTGTCACCCTGGACGATGATTTACTGGCAGAAAAACTTAAGAATCAACTGATTATCAGCGAAGGCTTTCCTACCTACGGCGGTCTGGCCGGTCGCGACCTGGAGGCCATAGCCCGTGGTCTGGAAGAGGTTCTGGAGGAAGATTATCTTGAGTACCGGATTAATCAGGTAGCTTACCTGGGCCGGCTTCTTGATGAAGCCGGAATACCAATTTTTAAACCCGTAGGCGGGCATGCTGTCTATCTCCTGGCCGACCGGTTTCTGCCCCATATTCCCCGGCATCAATATCCAGGCTGGGCCCTGACGGTGGCTCTGTACCGGGAGGCTGGTATCAGAGCGGTGGAAATTGGCGGAGTGATGTTTGCCAAGAAAGACAAGAAAACCGGGAGAGAAGTATTTCCAAAATTGGAACTGGTCAGGCTGGCCATACCACGGAGAGTTTATACCAGCGCTCATCTGGATTATGTGGCCGAAGCCATCAT
>Ga0207433_10001219_pt1 | contig 56164 bp, 53 predicted proteins | sample YelNatPaOPGAMG01_FD_187559 | JGI IMG/M metagenome (GOLD analysis project Ga0207433, IMG submission 187559) | Hot spring thermophilic microbial communities from Obsidian Pool, Yellowstone National Park, USA - OP-RAMG-01 (SPAdes) (version 3) | ecosystem: Environmental > Aquatic > Thermal springs...
ACAAAGGCCTGTGGTAAACCCCTATTCAAGAAGGGTTTATAGAAAGCCTTTTGACCGGGTTCAAATCCCGGCTGTGGCCCTGCTTTGGTAAAAAGAGTTTTTTAAATTCTTTACACTTTTTCTAAATTTTTTAATTATTGTTTTTATTAGAAATTATTTTTTCAGAAGCATTATTGTTATTAGGATAAGCATAATTGCTGATATTAAAATTGAGAACAAGATGTTATAAGAAAATATGAATGTTATTGCTATTAAAATTATTACCAAGATTGTATATGGAATTTTTAATTCTGAACAGAAAAACGACATAACAAGATAGGACACTATTATAAACCCTATTGCTATATTCAAGTAAATATTCCCTATAAACATACTTAGGATTCCGGCGATAAGCGCTGCTACAATTAAAATAATGACAATTATTGAAAATTTTACAATTCGGTCTTCTCTTTCTAGCATTATTTTCGCCTTACTTTGTCTCTTCCTTTGCATTGACAGCAGATGAAATCCAGCACATACCTGCAACTAGGAATAAAGCCAAAGAAATTAGGATTGCCAATGCTTCGCTAAGGTCATTTGAACCCAATACACCGTGCTCAAAGTTTCCTGCTATCAGGCTACCTAAAAATAATAGGACCGAACCTATTATCCAAAGTCCATGGATATGAAAATCGAACTTCATACAGCCCCCTCAATAAAACCATTATTATTTATATTTATTTTCTTTTCTTTTTTGACTTTCTTTGTTGTGTCTTCTTTCTTTTTTCCGGCTTTTCAATTACATATGCCATATCGCGCACAAACCTGCGTACATATTCTCGCATCAACTCTATCTCTCGCTCAGGTATTTCGCCAATTTTATCCTCATCAAGCATCTTTCTCATTGTAACAATTTTCTTAAATGTCTCTTCATATGAAGGAGGGATCTTACCAGTATCAATCAGATATGTTTTGATCGCAGAAGGAAGGTCTGCAGGGTCTTCTGGCAGTTTGTTCATACTTTTCAGTGTGGCGACTGCTGCCTTAATCATAACTTCATAATTCTTTTCAACGATTTTTTCCTTTCTCTTTTTTTGCAGCTGAAGAAGTAACTGTTCCATCCTTGAAACGTATTTCTTTGCCTTTTCTATGAACTCATCAAGCTTTTGACCGGTTATATCTTTTATGTCCTTGTGTTCAACCCCTTTCCTAAATTCAATAACTTCTTTTAAATCATTAAGATATGATTCTTCAAGAAGTCCTTGATCAACCAACATCTGCTTGACAACATTTGGTGTTTCTTTTGGTGCAGGCGGATTTTCTCCCATATACATTAAAATTGCCTGGGATGAATTAAGCATAGCATAATAAAGATCTTCAGCTACCATATATAGCTTTGCAGACTCAACTCTTTTGATTTTTGTTGGAGCTCCCTGAATAAACATCTCTACACTCTCAAGTGTTGTTGGAATCTTTCCTGCCTCTAAGAGCTTTCTAACAGGAATAAAAAAGCCAGTATCATAAAGCGCCCAACCATCTCGTACAATAGTGTAAAGTAAAGGATGTCCTATCCTTGCCATATCCCAGAACTCTGTCAATGACCAGGCAGGCTGAACAGTTATTTTATCTGAGATTTTTTCACCAATCTCTCTTATTTCATAGTCAAACCTTTCTTTCTGTTCTGGAGAAAACCTTGCTGCTGTATCATCAAAAATAACAAGCATATCTATATCACTTTTTGAGTGAAAATCTCCACGTACCAGAGAACCAAAGAGAACAACAGCCTTAATTATACCCTTATATTTTTTAACAACTTCATCTTTGAATTTATTGGCAATACTAATCTGTCTTTTTCTTATCTTTTCAAGTTCTTCTTTATTTTTTTCTTCTTTCATTTTCATCCTCTTTATATATTTTTAATAAAGCTTAAAAATGAAATATAAAGTCTTTATCTATATTTTTCTTTTTCCCATTCACGGGCTTTTCCTAGTTCCACCGCACGCCTACCTAAAAATGTATGCCTCTCTTCAGGTATCATTAGGACACCTTCAAGAGGATCATAGGCATGCTCTCTTATTGCTGTCATTTGCTGCGCCTCAAATGTTTTATCTATTCCAAAAAATTCATCAGGCAATTTTTCTGGGTCAGTTTCTTTTTCAAGCTCCCTAACAATATTTCTAAATGCGATTGCTGACTCCTGAACACCATAACTTCCCATCTCCCATATAATATAGGCATTTTTGCATCCAGCCTTTCTTAGTTTATAGAAAAATCTATAAAGTATGTACATGTCATTTGATAAAGACCATATTGGTGCATGTGCTCCTACTATAGGCCGTGGTGCATTTGTGTGTATGCACTTAATAAACTTGCCGCCACCAGTTTTAATCAGTTCCTCTGCCTCTTTTTCAGGGTCAACATAGTTTGTAATTAGATGCTCAAAATCCATGCAGTAACCCAATATATCTGGGTCAATGACCTGGCATATTTTTACATGATCTGTTGCCTTAATTATTCGCAACTCACCTGGAGGTGCACCACCAGTCATCTCTCCATAACCACCAGGCATGTTTGTTTCTATGAATATCTGTAGTTTATGCCTTCTACAATATTCTAAAACAGACATCTTAAGTATTTTATTTTCAAATTTAACTTTCATCGCATACTCATCTAACATTGTCTTTAAATGACCTTCTATATATTTTGCCGCAACTGCTGTAACTAATTTTTTTACAACATCTGTAAGTGCTCCTTTTTCTCCAAGATGTCTAATTGCCTCCTCAATAATGTGATCTGGGTCATCGCTGTTTCCCAAAATTGAAGTCCAGAGTGGGTCTTTTCTCTTATACATCCATTTCGCAACAACATGGTATGCAACATATTCTTCTGCTTCACTTCCATGTCTTGTCCAATAATTAAAAACATCATAGAAATTATATCGTTCTGCATATGCCTCAACCTCGCTCCAAAGGTTATAATTTTCCCAATCTTTTTTTGAAAGAACTTGTTTCATTGATTCCAAGCCACCACGAATCCTTGGTATCAGTGTCGCATCAATTCCCATTATCTCTGCTATCTCTCTTTTAATTTCATCAATAGCCCTCTCGATCTCAATCCTTCGTACATCGCCTTCAGGCAGGGTAGAAAGCATTGAATTAAGTTTATTTAATCTTTCTCTTGCATCACGTGTAAGATAATTTTTTATTTCATTTTCATTTTTTCTTAAAATATCTCTCCATCCTTTTTTTGCGTCATCAAGCGCTTGAGAAAATCCTTTCTTTTCATAAACAACTTTTTGATCAAAATATGTTATCATTCCAGGGTCTCCTGCAACACCCATTGCACTAAATAAAACTTTCATGTGTCGTGCCATGAACCAATCCTTTAAATCAAATCCTTTGCTTGACTCTTGTTCAATAAAATCTCCTAAATTCCTTCCATCTGGTGCACAAAGCTTTGCTGGAGGAGTTCTTTGACCTGATGTTGCAGTAATATCTGGCCGTGCCTCAGACGAGGTGTGAAACAAAATAAATTTAGCACCCAATGTTTCAGCTGCTGCAGCTGCACCATAAACAAGTTGTTCCTGCATCTGGCGCCATGCGTAAGACCTCGCTATACACAAATCCATATTAACTGGCAAATGCAGACCTATTTCAATTTTCTGAACCTTTTTTATATGATTGACAAGTCTTTTGAGTTCTGGTTCAAAAACCTCTCCTAGTTCTTCTATATCAATCTCTGCAAATTCAAAACCAAGACGTGCCGCGCGGGTTATCTTTCTAGCTAAGCCCATGTAAATCAATCGCTCATCGCCTGCGCCAAACTTTGCAAACCCAGGAGTAACAGAAATTATATATCCTATCGGACGGTTTAGTTCATCCCATTGTGGCATAATAATCATCTTTTTTTATCTTTTATTTAAAAAATCATTCATGTTATTTATTTCTTCTTTTTCTTTTTTGAAAAGCAACACATATTTATCACCTCACTATCATTTGAAAATTATTTTCCCCACCCAGCACGGTCTAAAACCAATTTTTTATAACTATCTAATTTTGCTCCCATAGGAGAGAGGAAGAATTTTGATATCCTGTAACTGAGATTTGTTTCGTATGGGCCTCTGTTGAAGAACATAAGAGGAATCTCAAAAAAATCAAAGAAATTTCTTATAGGTTGGAAAACACTTTTTTCAGGTCCTTTCAATTGCTTTATTATTTTTTTAACTTCATCCTTAGTTACCTGAAATTTATCAGCAGCCATTTGAACAACATCTTTGTTGTCAATATTTCTCAATATAAATGATTCTATGTCCTCCTCCTGGGAAATACCGAGCAGACTATCAATATATCTATTTATTTCCTCTTGTTTTGCCTTCAGTTCAAGAAGCTTAACCAACATGACATTTTGTGAAAATAAATAACTTCTAAACCACCAGTCTATATCTTCGATTTCTGTTCCGTCTGCAAATTTAAGTATCCTCTTCTCTGGCTGGATGACAAAGAATTGATAGTACAAATAACTTTTTTTCATCCACCCATCAGAATAAATTTCTTTTATTGCTTTGTTTACCCAAGATGGTGTTATCCAGGGATATTCTGCGGCAAGTCCCTTTTTCCTATCAAAAATCAGCTCTTTTCTTGTCCATTCATCATCCGCAGGTATAGGTTTCATTGCCTGAAACTCTTCAGGGACTCTTTTTAATTCTTCTAATGTTACCCACTTCCATGCCCAAAGTGTAATTACATTTATTACCGATGCCTCTGCTGCTGGTGCAAAGAAACTTGGTTCTCTCTTTCTTACTTCTGGTCTTGAGAACCCTTCTTTTAATATCATATGCCTAGCTATGTATGGCTTTAACCAATTTCTGTATTCTTCTATGCTCTTCTTTCGCGAATCATGTAATTCTTTTATTCTCTTATATCTTGATTCAACCTCTTTAACAAAAAGGCTTTTCCATGTCTGATATGCCCTCCACTTTGTTCTAAGCATGCTTTTTTCAACTGTAGGGATATCCTTAAATCTTGGATTTTTTTCAAGGTCTTCTTCGCTGCTCATTTCATAGAAATCCTGCACAATTGTTGGCATAATATTCTTTTGCTGCATAAAAGACAAGCTAAGACGGCCTGGCCCCTCACCCATACCGCCAGAATAATAATCAACCTGGTCAACAAATATTGCCTTCAAAGATTTTTCATCCTTTTCTTCTATATATTTTTTGAATTCTTCGTATTTCCTTAAATCATGAGCAATTAATTCATAGTCAGCAATGGCCTGAGCAGCAGATGTTAACCCTGCCTTAATTTTATTTTCCAGATCTTCTTTCTGTCTCATCGTTATCTGATAATATTGCGCATGAACTGGCGAAACCTCTAAATACTCATCAAATTTTTGTATTAGAAATTCATCCTTAGGAATTTGAAAACATAATGAATAATATATTCTATCAGCTCCTCCTGGAAGTACAGTAGGATTAACCTTTGTAACATGGTCTGGGGGAGCACATATCACAACCTTTCCAAGATATCTTCTGGCAAAATATGTGAGTGCTTCATTATTTTTAAATACTGGCTTAAAGTCATCCACAATCAAATCCTTCAAAATATAACCGTTATAAATAGGTTTCTTTTTTTCTTTTAATAGGTAAATAAATATCAGTACAAAGACAACAAAAAGAAATATAAGTAATATTGGAAGATTTATCATATCAACACCACAGGTTCATATTTCTATTTTACTTTGGCTATATTTATAATTTTGGTTGTTTACAAAACTTGAATGGTTAAAAATGATTGAAAAATAGTAATTTTCTCATTTTTTACTGAATGGATTTTTCTTGCCTAAAGGGATTTTTCAATTGCAGAAAGCAGATTGTGAAAGATCTTTCTGCCTGTTCAATTGTCCTGAATTCTGATTGCGATTCACATATGCTTTTATTTTTTATGACCACGCATTATAGAAAAAAGCTTTTCATTTTTATGGAGAACCAATTTTGGCTCTTTTTCTGAAATATTTAATCATAATAATACTTCTGACCTATAAACTTCTACCTTGTTGGTAGGATAGATTTTATTGCAATTATCTTTTATCGTTCTTTCAAGCTCATCAGAAATCAGCATATTTAAAATGTCATTTAGTGTTGCTTTGTTGGCAATTTCTTTTAATGTATTTGAGATATCAGCTCTTATTTTTTTCATTATGGATGATGGGGTTTTTCCTCCAACAATTGTTATTGACTTTATTCTTATTTTCTTTCCATCTTTTGTAGTAATATCTTCTATGCTGCTTATCTTTTTTATTCCTTTTTGAATAATTCTATAGATTCTTTCCCTAAAGTAATCATGGCCGATAAATTCTGTCCTACATCTTGTATCTACCTCAGTTATTTTGAAATATAGCTTCATATAGAATTTGTTTGTGTCAGGAATTAAATCAATTAGATTGACCTCTATCGTTCTTCCTATAAGATGTTTAGGATCAGAGGCTGGTATTTCTGCTATAACTTTGTTTTCAAAAGGCTTAGGTGCCTCAACCTCATACCATTTTTTCTTTTTTGCCATAATAAACACCATTTAAAAGAAATTACTTTACAAGTAATTTTGCTTCTTCAATATCATATTTCCAGTCCTTTGGCAGTTTGCCCTTTCTAGAATAATATTTGCCAAGTCTTCTTATTTTTGATTCAACGAGCTCAAGACCATGAATGGCTTTTTTATCCTTTTTATTATTCTCAAGATGCTTGTGAAGTGCAACTGCTTTTTTCATAAGGTTAAACATATCTTCAGGTACAGGTTTTTTAATTTCTTTTTCTGTTATTTTTGAGATTCTTATCTTAAAACTTCTGACATCAGGAATACCATACTGGTCACGAAGGATTAATCCAATTTTTGCATTGCTATTTCCTTCCTTTGCTAATTTAATTATAAGTTTTTCAATCTCTTCTTTGTCGTAAATCAACCACTCATGTTCCAACTTTCTAACAGGCTTGTGTGAGCCTGATTTTCCGTGTTTTCTTGAATGCATTCTTGCCATCTATTCATCACTCTCATATATTACAGGTATATAATCTCCAAAAACCCCTGTAGGTTTTGCATCAGATTTAATTTTGTAAGTTTTTCCATTTTCTTCTATATATAGAGGTATCTCCTCCTCATTGCGAAATGTCACTACTATACTATCTTTTTCCTTATCATCTCTCATTTTTAATCTCCTCCTTATCTTTCTCTATATCTACCTCTTTTTTCTATTTGAAGTAATCTTTTAATAATCTTTTTTTCTTTATCGTAATTTTTTTCATATGCATTTAAAATTAATTTCCATAGGTTTTCATTCTTATGTGTTGATTTTAATGCCTCAGAAAGAAGATAAAGGTCTGTTGCCTTATCTTCAATCTTATGTGAAATGAAACCTAATCCAAAATCTATAAAATAGACATCATCTTTAAATATCATATTGGATGTTGTTAGGTCGCCATGAATTATATCAAATCTGTGCAACCTTGCAATAGATTCACCTATTTTCTCGCATAAATCTTCTCTATTATCCAGTATATCCTTAAGTTTTTTACCATCAATAAATTGCATTTTGATTTCATTTTCTTTTGTTTCTATTATCTGAGGAACTTTAACCCCTGCACGCGCTGCTGCCCTTATAAGGTCGGTCTCGCGCTTTGTTCTTATAGAGCGCAACTTTTTATCTAAGATTGAAATCCTATATCCCTTCTTAATCCTTTCTTTAATTAAAAATTCTCCCTCCTTTCTTAAAATTGCTTCTGCACCTTTTGCAACTATCATTTTCAATCACAAAAGTTTATACATTAGATAAGTTTTAATACATAACATCTAATAAAAAAATATGATAAAAGTAGATAACTCAAAATGTATACAGTGCGGTGGATGTGTTTCTGTTTGTCCTGTCGCTGCTCTAGAATTAAAAAATGAGATAGTGTGCAATGAAAAGTGCATTAAATGTAAGAATTGTATTAATTTTTGTCCTGTTGGAGCATTAAAATTAGAATAATCAGAAATTCGTGATTTTATGGAAATAAAAGATGAATACGATGTTATTGTTGTTGGGGCTGGACCGGCAGGCTCAACGACTGCTGAGGTATGCGCAAAGAATGGACTTTCTGTTCTGCTGTTAGAGAAAAGGGCTGAGATTGGAGCTCCAAAAAGATGTGGAGAAGGATTATCTGATAATTCTGTTAAGGCGTTGAAATTAAAAATTCCAAAAAATTGCATAAGACAAAATATTAAAGGTGCATATATATATGCGCCAAATGGGAAAGAGATAAAAATAAAATTCAAAGGAAGTCAGGGTTATATTCTTGAAAGAAAGCTTTTTGATAAGTGGCTGGCAGAAAATGCATCAAAGGCGGGCGCAAAGGTTGTTACAAAGGCAAATGTTCATGACATAATAATAGAAGAAGTTAATGGAAAAAGATTTGTAAAAGGAGTAAAAGTCAATATCATGGGGAAGGAGTATTCAATAAGAAGTAAGATTGTTGTTGCTGCTGATGGCGTAGAATCTTTAATTCTGAGAAAAGCCGGTATAAAAAGTAATAAAAATCCTAGACTGGTTGATTCTGGTTTTCAATATGAAATGTGCAACATAAAATTAAGAGATCCTTCTATGATTGAGCTCTATTTAGGAAATAAAATTGCAAAGCGCGGTTATGTTTGGATATTTCCAAAGGGAAAAGATGTTGCAAATGTTGGTATTGGTATTTTGGGTTCTGGCTGCGAAAAAACGGCAAAAGAATTTTTGGATGATTTCATAGAAAGCAGATTTAAAGAAGGTAGTATTCTTGAAGTAAATGCCGGCTGTGTTCCTGTTGGAGGATTAATGAAAAATATGGTTGGTAATGGTATTTTGGGGGTTGGGGACGCGGTTAATCAGGTGAACCCAATTCACGGCGGAGGAATAGCTGAAAGCATTTTTGCTGGAAGGATTGCAGGTGAAGTAATAACAAAAGCGATAAAGAAAGGTGATTGTTCAGAAAAATTTCTGAATGAGTATAACAAAATCTGGTGGAAGAAGAGGGGAAAAAGGCTTGAAAATATAGAAAAAATTAGAGAGGCATTTGAAAATATGAGTGATCAAAACATGAACGACCTTGCCGAGGTTCTAACTGGTGAGGATCTTACAGATTTTTCTCATGGGCGTTATCTAAAACTAGCTAAAATTCTTATGAAATATAAAATGAAGGGATTGGTAAGATTTCTTGGTGTATAATTTTTTCGTCTATCTAGAAAATAACCAATTGAATCTATATATATGTTATAGAGAAACATTTCATGTTATGAACTGATAAGTTTTGTAGACAACCCATTTATTGGTTTGCACAAACTTTTTAAAAAGAATTATTCATTCTGATAAGTCTCATTAACTTTTCTTCAGAGCTATTTTTTCAATATTAACAATCTTTAAATATAAGTTACATAATGTAATTTATAGTAATAAAATGTAACTTGTTGATTTTATGGCTGTTGTGAGAATAAATAAAAAACTCCTTGATGAAATAAAGAAATATATAGAAAAAGAAGAAAATGCTTACAAATATCCTTCTATTTCCTCTTTTGTAAACATTGCTGTATTTGAAAAACTAAATAATGATAAGAAAAAGCTGGTGAAAAAATGGTAAGACTTGAAAGGATTACTATGCAAGGGTTCAAATCCTTTGCAGGGAAGGTGTCAATACCGCTTCCAGCAGGATTTAACTGCATATGTGGACCAAATGGTGCTGGAAAATCAAATATAGTAGATGCAATAACATTTGTTTTAGGAACAAGTTCTGCTAAATCCATAAGAGCGCAAAGACTTCAGAATTTGCTTTTTAACGGAGGCAAGGATAAAAAACCAGCCGATTATTGTATAGTTTCATTTTATTTGGACAATAGTGATGGAAAGATTGTAGGATATGACAAGGAAGTGAAAATATCAAGAAGAATTAATAGAAGCGGAATATCAACATATAAATTAAATGGAAAAACAGTTCCAAAATCAAAAATATTAGATGTGCTTTCCAGTGCTGGTTTATCTCCAGACGGATATAATATCATAAAACAAGGTGATATCACAAAGATTATAGAAATGTCTAATATTGAAAGAAGAGAGATAATTGATGAAATTTCTGGTATAAGAGAATTTGATGAAAAAAAAGAAAAGGCCCATAAAGAATTACAGACAGTAGATGAAAAAGTAAGAGAGATGATGATAATTGTTACCGAAAAAGAGAAATTGGTTGAAAGATTAAAAAAAGAAAGAGAAATTGCCAAACAGTATGAAAATCTTTCTAAAGAATTAAGAAAGGCGAAAGCAAGTCTTGCACATAAGAAATTGAAAAAAATGGAAGAGGAATATGAAATTTTAAATAAGAAAATTGATGAAAAGATAAAATTGTTAAAGGAACTTGAGAAAAAATATAGTGACTTTGAAAAAAATTTTAATAAAAAAGAATCTCGTCTTAGAGAAATCACTGATATTATAATCAAGAAGAGCAGAGATTACCAGGTATCAAAAAAAATAAATGAATTAAGAACAGAACTCTTCATGAAAAAAGACAAATTAGAGATGAATTTAAGAGAAATAGAAAGAGAGAAAAATATTCAAGGCCTTGTCAAGCCTGCGGTAAAAGAGATACTAAAATTGAAAATTGACGGTGTCTTTGGAACTTTCTTGAATCTTGTTAACATCCCTGATAAATATAATACTGCAATAAAAGTTGCAATTGGAAAACATGCAATGGATGTTGTAGTTTCTGATGATAAAATCGCAAGTGATTGTATAAAATTTCTTAAAAAAAATAAAATAGGAAGAGCGAGATTTATTCCATTGAATAAAATACATGGAAAGGAAATAAAAGCAATATCAAAAATTGGAGTCCTTGGTAGGGCAATTGATCTTATAAGTTATGATAGTAAATTTAGTCCTGCAGTTAAGTATGTTCTCGGCTCTACTTATATTGTTGAAGATATTGATGTAGCAAGGGAAATTAAAGAGCGTTGTGTAACATTGGATGGAGATATCAAAGAATCTTCTGGCGCTATGATTGGTGGATTCCTTGCAAAAAAAGAACATGATAATATCTCAAAACTTGTTTCTGAGAATGAATCATTAATGAAGGAAATAAAAACAATAGAAGAGGAGATAAAGAAATTAGAATCACTTGAAAGAAAAGAGAGCGAAGATATAGTGAAATTGCAAAAAGAAAAGCAAGAGCTAGAAAAAGAATTAGAACTGGATAAAAGCGAAAACAAAAACATTTACGAAAGCAGATATATACTTCAAAACGAAATAAACAATATAAAAATTGAAAAGGCTAAATTGGATGCTGTTATTGATAATCTTAAATTAGAAAATGAAGAGTACAAAGATGTGAAAACATATTTTGATAAGGATGAAAATGAACTAAATGAAATGATAAGAAAATATATTTATGAGATAAATTCCCTTGGACCGGTGAATATGAAAGCGATAGAAGAATATGAGATAATAAATGTTGAATTTGAAGAATTGAAAAAGAAATTAAATAAGCTGATTGAGGAAAAAAATGCAATAGAAAAAACTGTAAATGAAATTGAGAAAAAGAGATATGATAAATTTATTGAAACATTCAATGAAATTTCTAATAATTTTTCAAAGGTATACAAAGATCTTACTGGTGGAACTGGTATACTAAGATTAGAAGAAGAAAATAACATAGATTCTGGTCTTATCATTGAATCAAGCCCTCCTGGAAAAAAAGTTCTTGACATAGATTCAATATCAGGGGGAGAAAAAAGTTTAACATCATTAGCTTTTTTGTTTGCAATCATGCAACACTATTCCGCTCCATTTTATGTGCTTGATGAAGTTGAGGCTGCTTTGGATAAAGTTAATACAAAAAAAATTGCTGAGTTAATAAAAAAATATTCAAAGGATGTTCAATTCATTGTCATTACACATAACGATACAACAATATCAATGGCTGATAGGGTGTTTGGGGTATCAATGGAAAATGGTGTGTCAAAGATTTTCGGTATAGAAATGCCAAAACAATAAGTGATTTCATGTTTGATGAACAGAATTTGATAAAAAATATATTTTCTGGGATGGATTGGCAGGAGATATTAGAAGAAATAGTCATATCTGAAGGAATGGATCCTTGGGAAGTTGATATAGTAAAACTAACAGATACGTTCATGAGTTATCTTCAAACAATGCAAAAATTTGATTTTAAAATACCTGGAAGGTTTATTCTAATTGCAGCAATACTCTTGAGAATGAAATGTGAGATTCTTTTTGAAGAGGAAGAAGAAAAAGAAACAAAAAAAGAAGAAATCCCTCCGATAGATATCTCTCAAATTCCACAGCTTAGCCCTCCTATGATGAGAGTTCCTTCAAGAAAAGTTTCATTAAAAGAATTGATTGATGCATTGAATAAGGCATTTGAATTTAAAGAACACAAAGAGAGCAGACTATATAGAATAAAGCATGCGGCAATGGACTTAATAGAAGAACCAGAAGATATAGAATTAAAAATAGAAAGAATATATAAAAAAATATTAAGCCTTGGCAATTTTATAAAATTTTCCGACCTTGTACCAAATTGGAATAGAAAAGAAATTGTATCAGTCTTTATTCCTATTTTACATTTAGAAATGAAAGGAAATATAGAATGTGAACAAGAAGAGATGTTTAAGGAAATTTATATAAAAATAAAATGATCACTATGATAGATGCAAAGAAATTGGCTGCACTTGAAGCAATACTTTTTACAACAAGCGAACCTCTTGATTTTAAAACATTGCAAAAAAGACTGAAGGTAAGAGAAAAGGAGTTATCAGAGTTAATAAAAAATCTTAAAGAAAAATACACTAATGAAGAACATGGAATAATTCTCTCTGAAATAGGTGGATACAAGTTAATGGTTAAACCTGAATTTCAAGAGCATGTTGCCGATCTTACACCACATGCAGATATGTCAAGAGGTCTTCTGAGGGTTTTGTCTATAATTTTATATCATGAACCTATAAAGCAATCTGATATTGTCAAGATAATAGGCAACAGAACATATGAATATATTAAAGAGTTAGAAAAAAGAGGATTTGTAAAATGGGAAAAAACCGGGAGAACTAAAACTCTTAAGCTAACACCAGCATTTGATGAATACTTTGGTGTCCCAAGAGAGAAAATAAAAGAGCAAATAAAAAATAAATTGTAATGGTGATATAATCACTGCAAAAATAATATGTATCGAAGGTTCGGATGGTACTGGAAAGGCCACGCAAGCAAAAAAATTGGTGGAACATTTAAAAAAAGATGGTTATGTAGTCAGTACCATGAGCTTTCCACGTTATGATACTCCAACTGGAAAAAAAATTTTAGAATATCTGGATGGAAAATTTGGCAATCCTGTTAAAATGGATCCATTAAAAGCAGCTGTTTTTTATTATAATGATAGAAAGGCTGCGTTACCAGAAATAAAGGCTTTGTCAAAATCTAGCGATTTTCTTATTCTTGATAGATATAAATATTCAAATTTTGCCTATCAATCTGCGAAAATAAAAGATGAAAACAAAAGATTGGAAATATTGAAAAGATTACAGGATTTAGAGAAAGATATACCAGAAGCTGATTTGGTTATTCTCTTGAAAGTTCCTATTGAAATTACTCAAAAAATGCTTGAAAAAGAAAAAAAGAAAGATATGCATGAAAATGATATTGAATTTTTAAAAAGAACAAATGAAATTTACGATTACCTATGTAAAGAAAATAAAAACTGGATAGCAATAGATTGCATGAAAGATAAAAAATTAATGAGCATAGAAGAAATTCATGAAAAAGTTTATGAAGCAGTAAAGAAATTTTTTATTAATTAATGAATAGCAAATAATCATAATTAAAGTTGTAAATACGCTAAATATTTTTATTTAAAAAAAAGAAATTCTTAATTCATATCTTTCCAATCTTCATCTACTTTTTTCTGTATCATTTCAATTTCTTTTTCGGTTAGATGCTTGAACCTCCCTTGAGCCTTAAGATATTCTTCAACTTTCTTTCTTTCTGGCTGTATATTTATTGTTTTCTTTCCATTCTCAACTTCATATATTACCCACATGCCAGTCTCAACTGCAAGCCTTGCAATTTCAATTGTTTTTGAAGGATCAAACCTCCATGCAATTGGACATGGACAATGTATCAACATAAATTTAGGGCCTTCTATTGAAAGTGCCTTTTTTACTTTGTTCTGAATATCTTTTGGATAAGCTACCGATGTTGTAGCAGCATACTTTATTCCCTGCGCAACCATCATCTCAACAATCGGCTTCTTGAAAGTTTGATTTCCAATAGATTTTTTTCCTATTGGTGTAGTTGTTGTCCATGCTGCATAAGGTGTTGAAGAAGAACGTTGAACACCCGTGTTACTATAACACTCGTTATCTAAGCAGATATATAGAACATTATGCCCTCGATCAACCATACCACTCAAAGATTGTAGACCTATGTCAAAAGTTCCGCCATCTCCTGCCAGCGCGATTACATTTCCTTTTATATTAAGTTTTTTTAAGGCAGCATCCACACCTGAGGCAACTGCTCCAGCATTCTCAAAAGCTACATGAATGTAATGAACTCCCCACGATGTCTTAGGATATTGGCTGCTAATAATTTCTGTACAACCTGTTACATTAACAACTACTGTATTTTTCCCTGAAGCTTTCAAAATATTATTTATTGCTATTGTTTCAGGGCAACCTGCACATGCTGTATGACCTGACATAAACAATTTGCATTTTTCATTCATATATTTTCACCAACGCACGAATATGCGCATTTTATCTAAACCCAATGAAAACCTTTACCTTTCTTTTTTATTATCTCAAAAATCTTCTGAATATCATTCATTGTTATATCACGGCCACCAAGACCGCCAACAAAATTACAAACAGGAACTGTTGTTATTGATTTTATTTCTGTAAATAATGCACCATAATTACCAAGAGATATGTCTTTTTCCAAAACTCCTATTGACTCAAAATCACTAAGAATCTTTAGTTCTTCAAAAGGAAAGGGACGAAAAGATTTGATTCTTATTAATGTAAAATTATCATTCTTTTCTAAGAAATGCTTTATTGTTCCGCACACCGAGCCCATTGAGACAATTGCATATTTCTTTCCGGGATTTGTAACCTCTATCAGACCATTCCCATATTTTCTTCCATAAACTTTATAAAATTCTTTATTAACATCAGAGATAACTTTTTTTGCAGCATTCATTCCATCTTGCTGTTCTCTTTTAAAATCTTGATAATATTCTGGGTTTGCCCATGCACCTTGTGTAATAGGATGATCAAAACTTATTTTTTTATTATAAGGCCGGAGAAATTTTTTGACCGTTATATCAATAGGTTCAAAAACATGTGATAAGAAAAAACCATCTATACAAACCATTGCTGGTAGCATAACATTTTTATCTTCTGCAATCCTGTAGGCCATTAATATTGTGTCAAATGCTTCCTGAATATTTTCACAGTATAGCTGAATCCATCCTGAATCTCGTTCAGCCATTGCATCTGACCAATCACACCATATATTTAATGGAGCTGATAATGACCGATTTGCAACTGCCATAACAATTGGCAATCTCATACCTGATGCAATAAATAAAATCTCATGCATTAATGCAAGGCCTTGCGAAGAAGATGCTGTAAATGTTCTTGCACCCATTGCTTGAGCCCCTATGCATGCAGAGATAGCTGAATGTTCGCTTTCAACATTAAGAAGTTCTGCATCCAACTCTCCGTTTGCAATCATTTCAGCCAATTTTTCAACTATATGTGTTTGTGGAGTTATTGGATAACTTGCAATTACCTTTGGCTCAGATAATTTAACTGCTTCAGCGATTGCATGACTTCCTTCCATAATTTTTTTCATTAAATCACTCTTTTGCCTGTCATATAATTTATTGATGATTTCTTTGTATTGCTTTATTTGCATAGTTCATTTACTATATTTCTATTTTGTTACCTCATCGAGCCATTCTTGAACTCCTTCGTTTGTTTTCTCAACATCAATAATATCAATAACAGGTAACTCATATTTATGAAGTTTCTTAATTTTTTCAATTATTTCATCTATCAATTCCTCTTTTGTTTTTATAAACAAAATAAATTCATCTGTTTTATGAATTTTATTTTTCCACCAATATTTAGAAAAACAGGGAAAAATATTAATGCACCCTGCAAGCTTGTTTTTCAATAGTTCTTCAGAAATCTTTTCTGCTTCAGACTTATCATCAATATATGTTATAACAATTTTCATTTTCTCACTTTTCAATATCTTTTTTTATTGCCTTTACAGGGCATTGATTCAAACATATTAAACAACCCTTACAAAAATCATAGTCAATAACTGCTTTTTTATTAATAACATGTACACAGCTATCTGGACAAACCTCTTCACACATTCCACATCCTATACATTTCGCATTATCAATAATTGGTCTAAATGTTCTCCATGTACCGGTCTTATTTTCTGTTGAAGGCTCATCTGTTGTTGGACCAATAAATTTTTTCTTCATTACATCACTTTGAAATCTTTTTTCCAATTTCTTCTAATTTTTTAATTAATTCTTTGTTTTTTGATGCACTTCCATTTATAGATATTTTTTCAACTACCTTAATTTTACAAATATCACAAAATGTTTTCAATATCTTAATAACTTCTTCTGAAGTGACTGCACCAGATGCAACAAGAATTGCTTCTTTTTCTGCAAGTCTTTTGTCTTGCCATATTGGATCGAACCTATCTATAAAATCTTTCATCAATCCAGAAACATTGTCAAAATAACTTGGTGAACCAAAAACAAATATATCGGAATCAAAGATTTTTGGATATAACTTTTGCATATCATCATTTATTACACATCTCTTTGTTTTTTCACATTTGCCACAACCATTGCAGTGTTTGATGTTTAGATTTCTCAATAAAACTAATTCTGTTTTCGCACCATTTTTTTCTGCCGCATCCAATATTGTTTTAATCATAAATTCTGTATTTCCTTTTCTCGGACTTCCACAAATTCCTAATACTTTTTTCATTCTATCATCTTTCCACAACTTTCATAGGATTTTTCAATTGCAATAATGTTCTTCTTTCCAACATCTCCTGGAAATCTCTCAAGAATCGCTTCTTTCAAACTTTTTAATGATATTAATCCTGTTACACGGACAAATGCCCCCAGTATTGCTGTATTAACAATAGGTCTTCCCAATACTTCTAATGCTATTTTAGTTGCATCTATTGTGAAAACATTAAAACCTTTTATTGGAGATTTTCTATCTGTATTGATTATAATTGTTCCTCCCTTTTTCAGACCTTTTGTAATATTTAATTTGAGAAGCGAATCATCTAAAACAATTAGATAATCTGGCTCATAAATAAATGTTCGGAGATTGATAAACTTATCATCTATCCTACAATATGCTTCAACAGGTGCGCCTGTTCTTTCTGGACCAAACCTAGGAAACGCCTGACTATATTTTCCATCCTTGAATGCAGCTATTGCCAAAACCTCAGAGGCGGTTACTGCGCCCTGCCCTCCTTTTCCATGAATACGTATTTCTATAATACCTTTCACCTAAGGATTTTTGTATGCGATAGCTTTTAAAATTCAGCGTTTTCCTTTCGTTTATAATAGTATTTAACTTTAATTTCTTAAATTAAAATATGAAACAAAAAATAATAGCTGTTATACCTGCTTATAATGAGGAAAAAACTGTTGGAGACATTGTAAAAAGAACAAAGAAATATGTTGACGAAGTTATTGTTGTCAATGATTGCTCAAAGGATAATACTGAAAAAGTGGCAAAAAGTGCTGGCGCACTTGTTTTGAATCATACGGTGAACAAAGGTCTGGGTGCTTCCCTGAGAGATGGCTTTGAGACTGCTCTTAAAAATGGTGCAGATATTATAATTACATTAGATGCAGATGGGCAGCACATTCCTGAAGATATTCCTAAATTCATAGATAAAATAAATGAGGGTTATGATTTTGTTCTTGGTGCGCGCGATTTGAGCAAATATCCTCTTATCAAAAAAATTGGAAATTTTTTTCTAAATGCTGCAACTAACTTTATTTCTGGGACCAATTTGAAAGATACTGAATCTGGGTTCAGGGCTTTCAGAAGAAATGCACTAGAAAAACTGCAATTGAAATCTGACCGCTATCAAATAGCTGTTGAGATTGTGTTTGAAGTTGGTAGAAACAATCTGAAAACTGCAAATGTTCCAATAAAAGTTCCTGTATATATAAAAGGAGTTGGTGTGATAGACGGCATTCATAATTTTGCCTATCTTTTGCACAGAAGAGAAAGGAGATGGAGAGATTATATTGCTGATGTAAAATATGTTCTGAAAAAGTGGCTATAAACTTTATAAATCTCAAAAATTTTTGATGTTGCTATAGTTTATGCTGGTTAAAAAATCATATTTGAAAGGCTCTCCATAAAAGTTGAATGAAAAACTTATTTCTGTAAAGCGTGGTCATAAAAAAAATAAAAGCATTATGAATTGCATACCAGAATTCAGGACAATTGAACAAATTTTTCAATCTGCTTTCTGCAATTGAAAAATCTTTGCAAGCAAGAAAAATCCATGCAGCAAAAAATGAGAAAATTACTATTTTTCAATTATTTTTATCAAGTTTTGTAGACAACACATTTGAAATTAGTTTATGTTATTTATATTAATCCTAAAGTTTTCTTGATTCCTTCTTCTAAAGATGTTTTTGGTCTCCACCCCAGCTTTTTTATCTTTGTTATATCTGCAACGCTTCTTTCTATTTCATGAAGAGGCTTACCATATTTTATTTTTGCTTTTTTTCCTGTAAGTTTTTCAATTATTTTTACAATCTCATCTAATCTTGTTTCTTTTCCAGATCCGACATTGTATATACCGTTGTATTTTAATCCGAGAATAAATGCATCTATGACATCATCAATAAAAATATAATCTCTTGTACTTCTAGGATTTGTAATTAATATTTCTTGATCATTCATTATTCTTTCACAAAACTTTGGTATCACACCCTTACCGCCAGGGCCATAAACATTGAACGGCCTGATTATAAAATGATCAATCTCTTGGCATATTTGTTCTGCAAAAAGTTTATTTTGCCCATATGGACACATAGGCTTTTTTTCTGCATCTTCCTTTACAGGAACTTCTGCATTGCCATAAACTGCTGCTGTTGATGGAAATATTATTTTTGCTCCAAATCTTTTACATGCCTCAACAACCGTGCGAGTGCCATTAACATTGATATCATAATCTTTATCAGGGTCTTTTATTGATTCCTGAACATCTATCTGCGCTGCAAGATGAAAAACAAATTCACAACCATGAATTGCTTTTTCAACATCTTCTTTTTTTCTAACATCTCCTTTCATGAATTGAACTTCTGTGCTCTTACAAGCTGAGATATCTAAAACAACGACATCATGATCTTTCAATAATCTTTTAACTAATGAAGAGCCGATAAATCCACATCCGCCTGTGACCAATATTTTCATTATTTTCACCATTACATAATTTAAGGAGTTTATTCAGCTATTTTTATCATTTATTGATTTTGATTAAATTTATATCCTAACCTTTCAAAGATTTTCTTCATCTTTAAGCTGTCTTGCCATGTTACAGGCGATTCGCTAATTATGGTTGCATCTATTTTTCTTTTCAATAACTCTTTTGCAAACGGCTCGAAAGCTGGTTTGCTGTCAAGATTGAGATGATTTAATTCTCCTTTGGATGAAAAATTTATATTAGAAAAATGAAAATGCAATTCTTTCTTTTTGAGAATTTTTATTTTATCAAAAATTTCTGAATAATCTATTTTTCCACCATTCCTTGCATAGATGTGAGCGCAATCTATACACAAATTGCACTTCGTTTCTTTTGACAATCTTATTATTTCATCAAGGCTGCCGAATGCAGAGTGCTTTCCTGTTGTTTCTGGAGCAAGCTCAACGTCCCATGAATTTTTCTTTATTATATCCATCATATCTAAAATTTCTTCCTTGACTACTTCGTAACACTCATCTTTATCAAACTTACCAAAATATGCAGGATGAAAAACAACACGAGATTTTCCAAAAAAATTAGCCCTTTCACAAGAATCTAAAATTCTTTGTTTTGACTCTTTTCTCTTTTTTTTATCTTCTGACGCAAGATTAATGAAATATGGTGCATGAACGCTAAGATAAATTTTTTGATTTTTTGCTTCTTCGCCAACCTGCCTTGCTAACTGTAAAGACATTTTTATGCCATGAGAGAATTGAACCTCCATTGCCTGAAGTCCTAATGACTTAACTTTGTCTACTCCTTCCAATGTTGAAGCGGCAGGAGACCCAGCTGGGCCAAGCAATATCTTTTGCATGAATAAAATTTTGATAGAGAAGTATTAAAAATCAAGTAATCTAATTCTTACACCAAAAACTTCAGAGCAAGAACAATGAAGCTAAAGGCTATGCAAGCTATTACAACATGTTCTGGCTTTATTTCAATCCCTTCTTCTGCATCAAAGTATCGGATTAAACCAGCTGTTGACTGCGGTAAATAAGTTTTTTCTTTTTCTGCCATAGATACCACTTTTATTATATTCCAAAACTTTTTATTTGTATTTTTTGTTGATCCACTTGTTGGTCAGCAGCAATGAAAAGATAAGGAAATAAACAGCTGAAAATAAACAGATTATCTGTATTATCGGTGCAATCCATAAGTCAATATATCCATAAATTGCATAAAATACTAAAAACAGAGTCATTGCTGCAAGTGTCGCATTAATCTGCTTCTCTATGTTGTCAAATGCCCTAATCCATTTTATTTTCATAATTAAATATTAACGTCAGTGTTTTTATAATTGATGTTGAGAAGGTTTTTAAACATAGATATATTATAGAATGACTATGAATTTGACTGAAGCGATGAAAAAAGTGAATAAAATAAAGGATATTGAAGGTATGAGAGAATTAGCCCAACAAGTATCTTATTCTTCTAATTTAATAGAACAAATTCAGAGTTATAAACCGGAAAGCGAAGAAGAGGAAAAATTCTTGGGCATGGTTGCTGGAATTTTTCATTGTTATGAACTTGCTGGAATGGCTTATTTTGGATATGGATGTAAAGAACTTTATGTTGTGCAAGAAAAATTCGGACCTTGGGCATTTTATAAAGCTGAACTGTGCAATGCAAGCGGAAATTTTGGCAATGAATCATTTCATGGAGCTAACAAATGCAATGCAAGCGGAAATTTTGATGGACTATCATTTTATCAGGCTGAAAGATGCTATGTCAGTGGAAAATTTGGAAAAGGAACTGGGAGATTATCTAAGAAATGCAAATTCAAAGGCGAGTTTGGAGATAGATCATTTGAGATGAGTGATCGAATATGGGTACAAGGAAAATTAAAAAGTGAAAGCTTCAACATAGCTAGTGAGATTTTGGCTTTTGTTGAGGAAGCAAAGGATTTCTATCTACCGCACTCTGGAATTATAATTACAAAACATAATGGCGGTTTTTTGAAACCATCATATCCAAGTGAGGCAATCATATTCACTACAAATTACAGAGGCTCTTATAAAACTATATCAATAAAAGCAGAAGATATTCCAGAAATAGATGTTTTCAAATTAGATTTTCCTGAAAGATTCGCTGCAGTAATGAAGAAATATTCTGTACCTATTCCTGAATGGTTGGGAAAGAAATTGAAGAAATGAAATCCCCTTTGTAACCCAAGATATTGATTTCTTTCGAAGTTCTTCCTTTCATTTCACAAAAGTGGGTTTTCAAAGAACTTCAAAATAAAATTCTAAAGATTATAGGTTCAATTTATACAATTTCATGTAATTTGTTAAATATTATCAATGACTTTTAGGTATTGATAGTGTTATTCTTAGAACTAAGAGATTTTTCGGGTGTCATGGCAGTAGCCTGTCTTCTGTTAGCCACTTCACGACTAATTGTCGATCCTCAGTAAGCTGCAACCATTTGTCTTCGCGTTTTTAAAACTTGCACCCTGCATTCTGAGCCGTTTCATTCAGCCTCCCTTTTCAGGGATAAACCAGACATCATCGATCAGTCTGGGACTGATGTCGTTTCTGTTCTCAGATGTGGTTTCTCAACCACGAACTAAGTAAAAAACTTAGTTCATGCAATACGGGTGGACAGAGCTTCCTCCAATACCAGCTAAGCTGGTATCAGACGGTTGCACTGCATGGCACCTTTCGAATCTAATTAAAATATAAAAAAATAGAAATAAATAAAGATTTCTATACAAAAATATTTACTTGCTTTTAATCTCTTTTCCACAGAATCCACAAAACTCAATACCTTTGGCTTTGACGATATAACCTTTAAAACCGTCTCCACAGTTGTGCATCTTTCTCTTCATTCCACACACCCCACAATAATTAAATAGCCAAAAATGTATAGGTTTACCACACCCAACCCATAATCAAATGGCTATATCTCTGTTATATATCCTTTACTATTAATAAAGATTTTGCTATTCTATTATATAATTACTTTTTTACGACAAATGACGATTAATATATTTATAACTAAATACTTTTAAACGAATTTTATTAATTTTAATTATGCTATCCCTATATAAAGTAAACTTCCCTTACTCTTTTTTATTGATAGGGTTGTTATAAAGAATTGTTAGCATTTTTTCTAAAAATATTAAAAAGTCATAGGTCCAGAAATTTAAAGGCTAGCATAGGCTTAGGAAACAATGGACTGAATGCCTCGTTGCCTCGGCACTTACATCCTTGTTCCATATCGAGTCGTCTACTCGCGCCAAGCTGTCTATTTTTGAGAGTTGCTTATCCCTTAGATGCTTTCAGGGACTATCAACTATGGCGTAGCTACCCAGCAATGCCCTATCGGACAACTGGTACACCAGAGGCCACGGAAAGATGTTCCTTTCGTACTTATCCTTCCTTCCTCTCAGACAGCAACACCTCTAGCAGATATAGACCAAACTGGCTCACGCCGTTCTGAACCCAGCTAAGGTGGCCTTTTAATCCGTGAACTCCGGCACCCTTGGCTGCATGCAGGCTTTTTAAAAAAAAGCTTTCTGCACAGCCAGGTGAGGCCCAGCCGACAGCGACGCCGCAACACACGGGGTCGATCTGTCCTCCACACTCTACATACCCTTGGCTAGATTGTTTTCTTGCTCAGAAGCTACCCAGTTTTTGTCATTGAACATAGTGTTCTCTATCTGGGACGATATTCCTCAACGCAAGATAGGAAGAGTGCGGACAAGAACTCTCGCCCGCTACGACACCATTATCCCCGGGGTAGCTTTTCTCATACCACACGCAGCTATCTACGCCGACGTGCGTATCGCTAACTCACGCTTTCGCGATTGGATTCTTTGTTGTCCAGAATCCAATAAATCCGACTTTTGCGTTTGCACTCTACTCTCGATTTCTGACCGAGATGAGTCGAACTTAGAGGGCCTTTGATATCTTTTCAAAGGCGTACCGCCCCAGCCAAACTGCCCAACTGCTGTTGTCACCCAAATACATACCATACTCAGTTGAATGACAAATGCGCAAAGCACACTGTCTTTGCTTCTCAGTATAGTTCTATGTTGGGATTAGCGATATACAGATGAAAGGGCAGTGTTACATTGGCAACTCCACTCAATAAAGCAACAACATTTTTATGTTGTTGTCTCTTACGAGTGGGCTTCTACGTTTCCTGCCTACGCTATACAATCACCTATATATCACAGCAGCAGACTGCAGTAAAGCTCCACGGGGTCTACTCTTCCCACTAGAGGTCTCTGGCCTAATCACCAGAATGATAGTTTCGCCGAGTTCTATCCCGAGACAGTGCCGATCTCGTTAATCTATCATGCAGGCCAACATTTAATTGGCAAGGGATTACGCTCAATTCTGTTACTTTTCTGACCTTTCTTTTGAAAGGCGGATATGCATTTCTGCATATCTCCTCATGTTACCATGAGGTTCGGACTATATCTTCGCGATCGCAGCGATTCTATCTCTCTGCTTCGCGTTTGGCTTATAGTCTCTGAGGATCCCGCTTTTCTATATCCTCCAAAACTTCCTCAAGTTTGTATCTTCTTTGTTTACCAAGATTCATTTCATAGCATTCTTTGATTAATTCTATGAACGTTTCCTTGTTATGATGCATTTTGTTTTCCAAACCATTTATCACTTTTCTGAATTTTTCAAAATCTTTGTTTTTAGCTAAAAGCTTGTATTTTTCAAAGAACGGTATTATTTTTTCAACAAGTTGTCTTCGGTTGTCAACTAAAAACAATGATAAATCTGGTTGACCTGGTTTTTGTATTATTCTTCCGCATTTCAGTACTTTCTGAAACAATTCTAGTATATTTTTGTTAGAATTGTGCTGGGTTATTTGAAATACTGGATCTAAAGCCCATCCAAATCTTGCTGTATCTTGTCTTTTAAGAGAAATACTGAAACAACCCTCTGCATCTGCAAACCCAAGAAGATAGTATTTCATGTATCTTTCTTTCATAGAATCACCTCTTCGCGGTTTCCTGCTGATTATCCACATCCTTTCAGGATTTTTCCTTTCTCAGGACCTGAAAATTCTGGACTTTCCAGCATACAGCCAAATTTTACTAAGGCGACGATTCACCTTAAGACCCTCAGAGTTAGGGCCGGCCTACAATGGGGCTTCGACAGAATCTACTTGACGCACTCTGTGCGTCTATTTGTAATCTGTTTTAACACACCATTAGTGGCCACGACTCATTGGCTATACAAAGCGTTTCCACTTAGCAGCCAACTGTGTTTGTTAACCTGTGCGACGAGACGAATTGCAATAATTTCCGAAAAAGTTCTATATCACTTATATACTGCAATCCATAAATTTTTCCGAACTCTGTCGAATTCGAAAAAAGTGCCTTAGAATATGTCAGAACTCTTTCTTTGTTATCAGTTACTTTATATTATAAGTTTTGAAACCTGATTCTTTTAGAACATTCTTGTTTCATATGTGTTGATCAATCCAAACGGCATATGCTTTATTACTTCCGTAATGGTGCATGCCATCTCCTACCAACACTCCAGCAAGCCATTGTTCATATAAATTTATTGAACTGCGTGATATTAAACACTCTTCGCACAGCTTGTTAAACAGTCGGATCGGCCTTGTCACTGCGATCCAGTCATCCCTGACTGGACACCGGTTCTACCGAAGGTACCCGGCCAATTTACCGAGTTCCTTGGGATAGATTCTCTCGAACGCCTTTGCCTTTTCAGCAAGGGGCACCTGTTTCCCGAAGACTAGAACTCAAGCTTATACTTTCCATTCAATGTTCCGAATGTCATAAAGTATTTTTTGATATTGTTTTTTCCAACAATTCTCAAAGAATATGAATTCTTTTTTGTTAACATTGAAAAAGTATGCTTCGATATTTATTAATTTCTATACTTGAGCCTAGTCTTTGTCGGTTTTTGGTACGAGTAACTAAATTCTATCTACTGCTTTTTCATGGGCTCCAGGAATCATCTGAACTCGCCATACGGCAAGCCATTCGTGCATTCATTGGGTTCTCGTCATTAAGACACTCCCCCAACTTCAACACTTAGCAATAACGACGGTTATTGTCAGACTATCCCGAAGCTAGGCAGTAGAGTCAACGAATTTAGTTAGTAACAGAATATTAACTGTTTACCCTTTCCCGCAAGTCGGTTAGGATTGCGGTTAGGCTCGACTAACCCCGCTCAGATAAGCTTTAAGCGGGAACCCTGGCCCTTTAGGCGGTCGAGTTTCTCACTCGACTTTGCTGCTACTCCCAGCAGGATCTTCATTGCTACGCGGTCCACCCCCTCTTAAAAGAGAGCTTCTGCCCACGCAGCACGCCTCCTTACCATGCACAATTTTATTTTGTGCATCCATTTCCTCGGTACCTGGTTTAGCCCCGTCCATTTTCGCCGCTCTGAACTTTGATGGGTCCGCTATTACGCGTTGCTTAGAGGATGGCTGATCAACGTAAGACATGTTATGACATGTCAAACTCTTCTGAGCCTACCTTCCCACTGTCTTAAGTTCAGAACCAGCTTCGATACACTTAACCAGGATTTAGGGACCTTATAAATGGTCTGGGTTGTTTCCCTCTCGGACATCAAAATTACTCCGATGCCCTCACTCCCGCTTGCCAGCTAGAGGATTCGGAGTTTGACAAGATAGTTGAGCCTCTCGGCTCTTGGCTATCTAATCAGTGCTCTACCCCTCTAACCTTGATCAAGCGAGGCTGAGCTGAGACTCATTTCAGGAGGAACCAGCTATCACCAGATTCGATTGGCTTTTCACCCCTAACCCCAGGTCACCCCAAAGGTTTGGACCATAACGGGAGACAGGCCTCCACGACTCTTTCGAGCCGCTTCACCTTGCCCAGGGTTAGATCATCTGGTTTCGGGTCTTACCCCTATGACTTCCGCACTTTCGTACGGTGTGTTCAAAAGAACACCATCGCTTTCGCGAGCCTTTTCTTTATATAAAAAGACTTTTCGCTACGGCTTTCGCCTTGCCATAGAGATAAACTCCCTGCCCCGTTTATTTCGGAAGAGAACGTGCTCTTAATTTTCATCCTTTTTAGGATGTTTGAAATTTTTTCTAAATATAATTTCCTTGTGTTTTTCCATCTAGATTGTCAAAGACAGAAAAGGAATGTCTACCGAGCCACAATTAGCACTTTCTCAACATTCGAAACGGACATAGGTTTGAGTACAGGAAACCCTGTACTTTTACCCTATTAACTGTAGCTATCTAGTTTCAAGCTCTTTTCAATGGGTGTTACCCCTTCTTTTCAGCGTTCAGTCACCTTACTAATTCGCTATCGGACTCAAGACTTATTTAGAATTGGATCTAGATAAGACCCGTCTTCTGACTCCAAATCCGAGGAGCCATACTCAGGATACTCGGTATCCACCTTTTGTCCTACCACTACGAGACTATCACTCTCTATGGTGCCACTTTCCAGAGGACTTCGTGTCGGACAAATAGGCGTAGCCCGAGTCCATACTCCACATCGATGTTCCATTACTGGACATCTTCGGTTTGTTCTCTTCGGCTTTCAGTCGCCCTTACTAACCGAATCGCGTTTGCTTTCTTTTCCTGGAGTTACTAAAATGCTTTAATTCTCTCCGTCCACCTCTATCTCTTGCGAGACAGATTAAACGAGATCTCTCATTCGGTGATTCCTGGGTCGAAGACTGCATGCGTCTCGCCAGGACTTATGGCAGCTTGCCACCACCTTCATCGTAGCTTGAGCCAAGCTATCCACTAGATAGCACGGGAGCTAGCTATCTTTATTCTGGACCTATGACTGTTCATCAGCATGATCGATTAGGCTATCACGCCATCACACTTCATCCGTAACTTTCATTACGAACTGCACTGTTGATACTGCCCAGAATCAGATTTAATTATAACTCCTTCTCGCTGCCAACTTAACTTCCTCTCACAAAGTTAAGCAGACCCTGAGCAGCTTTCAACACTATTTTATACTATTACATATATTTAAACTTTTTGTTTAACCATTTTTCGGTTCTGTAGAATGGGTATTATCAGATTTATTTTGTAAAAATCATGGCTTTGTATAAAACTTCAATAACACTATTCTTGAATTTTTTATCCAATATTTATTTTTAATGGATAACATTTGCAATCTTAAGTTTTATTTAACTTCATATACATGATAGAATGATCACTTATTTTTTGAAGACGTGGCTCATGAATGTAAAGAGATTGGGAAATAAAAATATGGTCAAATCTGTAACCATTTCCTTCTCTTCCAAACCAGCTATAATCTTGTGTATTTGGAGAAACTGCCATGTACGCATCTATTAATCCGTTTTGAAGAAAAGATTCATAAAATCTATACTCCCATTCACCGAAGACTGAGTAATGTGGTATGTGATTTCTTTCGAGAACGTTAAAATCTTATTACTTTAAGGGCAGCTTTGAATATTTCGTCTTCCATTTTACCACTATAATTTATTTATTTTTTATTGACGATGTATTAGCTATGGATTTTTTTGCGCATATCGCATGGAGTATGATATTGTTCGGAAAATTTTTTAATTTTTCATATTTAATTCAGGTTTCATTTTTCTCAGTTTTACCTGATCTTTTATGGGGCATACCTGCTGTATTTTATATGATTTATTTTACGCTAAAAAACAGGAAAATACTTTCTTGGAAAAAACGCCCTACAAAATTCACTAAGAAACTTGAAAATTTGTATAACTCTTCTCACAGTTTTTCTGTTATGATACTCTTTTTCTTTATATTCAGTATTATATTCTCTCAATTTTATTGGCCTATCCTCTTTGGTTGGGGACTTCATCTGTTGCTAGATATATTCACGCATAAGGATTCTATTTATTTCAAACAGAAGCCATTCTATCCTTTAAGCAATTATAGCGTGAGAGGTTATATTTGGCACGGTCATTGGAAATTCTTGATACTGAATTGGTCAGCAATAATACTTGTTTATATTTTATTTTATGGAATAAGAATTCTCGGTTTTTAGTGAATAGCAACTATTTTCCGTAACGTTTTTGAAAACCGATACTTTGTGCGTCTATTTGCAAAAAATGGACTGAGGGGGATTTTCATCTGTGTTAGCCACATAAGGTGAGTAAGAGAGGATTATCCTCTCTCGGTTTTGAACCCCCAGCCTCTCGCTATTTTGTTTCTTTCGCCGGCAATAGGGCCGTTGCAAAGCGAGCGTTCTTCCGTTGAACTATCAGCCCATATTCTTTTAACTATATAGAGATATTTTTATAAATTTATTTTAAAATCTTAAATTAAATCCATATTAAGAATTGATACTTTTAATGCCTAGCCATTTCTAAGATTACTTGTTTTAAACTTAATAAATGAAAAAATTATGAAAAAAAATCAGCAAGATTTAGAATCTCCCATCCCTATTGATGTGACAACAATTGTACCTGTGCATGTCTTTAGACCATTGCTTGTACAAATTGTAGTTGCGCCTGGTGCAATACTACCACTCGGTGACCATGAGCAGTCAGATATTAGACCTGTGGTGTTTACATAAACGCTTACTTTACCTAGTTCTAAATTCACAGACCCTGCATTTCTTATCACTAATCTTCCGCTCACTTCATCATAGTTGTCTATTGTAACTTTTGTTCTCTGCACAAGCATCTGCTGATTCAGAGATTCGCTTGTCTGGTTTGTCATACTTTCAGTCATTCGTGTGAACCACACAAAGGCAAATCCCACCAACGAAATGGTTATCATCAGTAATAATATTATTGCTATCACTGGTGTTATTCCTTTCATATTATCACTTATTATTAATTGTTTCTTCCTATATATATATTTATCGGTAGTATACATTTATTGTTAGGGATAGGAGTTGTCTACAAAACTTGAATGGTAAAAATGGGTTGAAAAATAGTAATTTTCTCATTTTTTGCTGAATGGATTTTTCTTGCCTGAAAGGATTTTTCAATTGCAGAAGCAGATTGTGAAAAATCTTTCTGTCCGTTCAATTGTCCTGAATTCTGATTGCGATTCATAATGCTTTTATTTTTTTATGACCACGCTTTACAGAAAAAAGTTTTTCATTTTTATGGAGAGCCCCCAAATCCTTTAATCCCTCACTTCATTTTAAGGTCACAATTGCAGAAAGCAGATTTGAAATCTGTTCAATTGTAATTTTTCTCATAATTTTTTTCTATGAGATTATCATTGAATCCTGTGCCTAATGTTTTACATGATTAAAAATTCCAAAAATTAGGAGAAAATTTCTTTCCTCAAATTCGCAAAGTTTCTTAAATATTTTTTAATCTTCTCCAAAATTAAAGAACACGGTTTCTGTACTTCTTCTATGATAAATTTACTACCTATAATTATTTTTCTAATGAAGACAGGTCACCTGCAGGTAATCCTAGCTCCTTTGCCTTTAATAATCTCCTCATGATTTTTCCGCTATGCGTCTTTGGAAGGCTATCAACAAATTGAAATTCTCTTGGATAGGCATGACCTGCCAACCTTTTTTTAACAAACTTTTGTATATCTTCTTCCAATTTTTTGGATGGCTTATATCCTTTTTGTAGAACAATAAATGCCTTTATGATTTCTCCACGAATAGGGTCTGGCTTTCCTATGACAGCTGCTTCATTTATTGCAGGATGTTCCATCAATGCTGACTCAACCTCAAACGGACCTACCCTTTCACCTGATGTTTTTATAATATCATCTGCACGTCCGACAAAAAAGAAATATCCATCCCTGTCCATGTATGCGCGATCTCCTGTATAATACCAGCCGTGTCTGAAATAGCTATTATACATCCTTCTATTCTTCCAAACATCAATCATAATTGCAGGAATGTTTGGCTTTATTGCAATATTTCCTTCTTTACCTGAAGGTAAAATTTTTCCTTTTTCGTCAACGACTTTTGCAACAACACCTGGAAACGGTTTTCCCATGGATCCTGGCTTTATTTTCAAACAGCGAAAATTCCCAATTATCATTGCCCCTGTTTCTGTCTGCCAGTAGTTCTCATAAATTTTTGTCTTAAAAACTTTCATAGACCATTTAATTGAATCAGGGTCAAGTGCCTCGCCAACAGAACAGATATGGCGAACAGATGAAAGATCGTATTTTTTATGTGCATTTGATGACTTTAACATTCTTATTGCAGTTGGAGCTGTATACAATACATTTACTTTATATTTTTCTATTATTCCGTACCATCTATCTGCATCAAATCTTCCCTCATAAACAACCGAAGTGATATTATTAGACCAATTTGCAATCATGGAGTAAACAACACCTGTAACCCATCCAGGATCAGCTGTGCACCAATAGATGTCATCTTCATTAAAATCCAATGCCCATTTTGCAGTTATGTGCTGCTGGATAATTGCCTTATGTGGAATTACAATTCCTGCAATCGGTGTGTTTGATGTAGAAGATGTAAATAGCATAAGAGCAGGATCATCTGGATTCATCTTGGCAATAGAAAATTCTTCAGAAGCATTTTTCATTTCCTTTTTATAATCAATTATTTTTTTTCCTTCTTTTCCATCAACCAAAATTATATATTTTAAATCTGGCAGATTCTTTTTAACCTTATCAACTCTTTTTTTCAATTCCCTGTTTGTAATAAGAAATTTTACCTCACCTTTTTTTAGACGCTCCTCAATGCCCTTTTCTCCGAATGCAGAAAACAGCGTGCCGGCAATTGCGCCTGTTTTTAATATGCCGAAAAATGAAATATATAATTCAGGAATCCTTGGCAAAAATATAAATACCCTATCTCCCTTCTTAATTCCATATTTCTTTAGAACATTTGCAAATTTGTTTGATTGTTCTCTCATTTCATTGAATGTGAAAGACTTACTTTCTTTCTCACCTTCCCAATACAGAGCAATTTTCTCACCGTTTTTTTCTGCATTCCTGTCAATAGAATTATAGGCAATGTTCAACTTCTTGCCAAAGAAAGATATCTCTTTTTTTGCCTGATCCCAACTAAAATTTTTGTATGTTTTTTCATAGTTCTTCAGGTTAAACATAGAAATAAATAATACTAATTTCTATAAATATCTATTGTTAGTAATGATTTTGGTTGTCTGCAAAACTTAAATGGTAATGAAAAAATAGTAATTTTTTTCTAAATTTGAAGAATTTTTCACAATATGTAATTGATAAATATGTTTGTGATGGCTCTGTAGAAAAGTTATTATAAATCCAAAATAGGTTATCAAAAGAATGCCTCATGAATATTCGAAGCTTAAGTTTGTGCAAACCAATAAATGAATTAAAACAAAGCAAAACTTCATAAAGAGAAAGTTTGAAGTATTTAAGAAACTATTTAAACGTGAAATGTTTCTCTATAACATACAACATATATATAGATTCAATTGATTATTGAAGTTTTCTACAAAGCTTTTGTGATTTTTCTCATAATGCTTTTATTCTTTTACATACTATATTTATACAAAATGAATTACAATACCTATATTGATTATTGATTTTATGACACTTTAGAGAAAAAAGTTTTTCATTTTTATGGAGAATCTTTTTATGAAAAAATCGCTAATTGTTCTTGCAATTTTAATTGGAGCGTACGCTATATTTATGATGATATTTTCTGCGAATTATGTTGAGCTCGGTAAAGAATTTTCTTTGGAAGTAAATCAAACTGCGTTTATTCGTTCTGAATTCATAAAAATAAAATTAATAGATATTAGTGATAGCAGATGTCCTAAAGAAGCACAGTGTGTTTGGGCTGGAGAGGCGAGGGCTGAAATAAATATTTTAAAAAACAATCAAGATGTTGGCTTTTTTAATTTAACAGTTGATGGAACAATTCATTTTGATAAATATTCTGTAAAGTTGACAGCAGTTGAACCTTATCCGACTTTGAATCAAACTATCAAAGAAAAAACCGCTACTTTTCTTGTTCAAAAATTAAATTCATAAAAATTTAAAAAATCCAATAAAATCTAATTTTAATTAAAAATCATAACCTTGTCATCCAGAATTTGTCTGAATTCATAAATTTCCAGTTTCTTGTAACTGTTTGTTGAATATATTCTATTTCTTCATCACTCTTCTTGAAATTTTTTTGCATATCAAAATATGTTTTGACTGGTTCTAATATCCTTGGTCTGAATGTTAAGGCAAATTCCTTTTCTTTTATTTCGTATAATGGAAAATATCCGGAAAGAACTGCTGCCTTTCCGACCTCAACTGTGTTTGATGGATCGAAACCATTTTTTATCGGGCACGGGGCAAGAACTTGAATAAAGGATTTTTTATATTTCATTGCTTTTATTATTTTGTTTATGAAATCTAATGGATAGGAAACCGATGTGGCTGCAATATAATCTAAATTGAATGCATCCATGATTTTTGTTAAAGGTTTTTCTGAAAATGAAATCAGTAAGAAATGATTATTATATTTAATAAACTCTTCCAATTCGTTTAGATCTCCGACTTCATCAAAGGCAACAATCCTTTCTTCGATTTTCGGTAGTGGAGTGAGCTTTTCTGTCAACAAAATATTTTGCATGAGTTTTATTGTCTTTCCGTGTTCTCCATTAAAAACTATCAAAACATCTTTTCCAACAATTTTAAGAGTATATCTAACTGCTAGTATAACCCCGCAGCCACTACATTCTGAATCCAAGATATATTCTTCTTTTGGAATTTCACTCAAACTGAATATTGGCTCCATAGTACCACTTCGTTCGTAGTCTATATCATTTTATTTTTATTAGTACCCTAGCAACGAAAATAGATAACGCATTTTTGATGCGTCAGCCTTTTCTTATGCTAGTCTACACCATTTTTATTAATACCATCTCAAATTCTTTTATTATTTATGCTATCTTCCTTTGTATTTCTTCTATCTTTTCTTTTAATAATTTTATTTTATTTTCCAATTCTTCTTCTTGACCTTCAAGATAATACCATGTATTATATTTTCCTATTTTTGCTTGCAAAATTTTTCTTTTTATCGGCATCTTTCTTGCGATAGCAACATGAAATATATCATTGTGTTTTGGAAATTTGTCTTCAATTTCTGCTATCGGCATTGGCCCACTGCTCTTTAAAAATTCTATGAATTTAATTATATTTCCCTTTTCAGGTTTTCTCAGTCCCTTCACCCAATGATAGACAGCTGAATAACTCATGCCTAACTGTTCTGCAATCTTTTTTATCTCTGTTCCTTGATTATAAAGTTCTATGACCTTATCATAATTTTTGGAATAAAATTCCCTTCCTTTGCGCATAACATCCTACTTCATAATTTTAAAATTTCCTCTTTTTCTTGTTTTTCTAAAATATCTGAAATTTCTAAAAGTTTTTTCTTTGATAGGCTTTCTATGATAAATAATGAACAAAAACTCGTTAGATGCCTAACCTCCTTGTATAAAATCTTTGATTTTTCGATAACAGCAACTTTTTTTCCTATAAAAAACGATTTTTGAAGTAGATCTGGTTTTATAAGATTTAATCTTACAAACCCGATATCAGGTTTTTCTTCGCTTTTTAAAATAGAAGAATCTATTCCTGTTGCTACAATAATTTTATTTGCATCACAACATTCATAAAATACAAAGCCATATTTTTTCTGCCACAAATCTTTGTTCTTTTCTATCATTTTTTTGAAATTTTCAACTGCTGTTTGAACATCAGATTGCGGCTGGGATAACTTAAATTTTGGAATTATTTTACTTAGATTTTCATTAACTGTGACTTCTTCAAAAATATTAAGTCTGTCAATATTAATTACAGAAGGTAGCATGACCTTAGGATCCTCGCAAAGTATGAGAGAAAATATTACATCGTCTATCATCTCTTGAAAACTGCAGGGATTAAACAAAATTGGAATATCCTCTTTTAATACTTCCTGATTTCCAGAAAGCACTATCACAACAACAGGTAATCTCTTCTCAATTAATCTTTCAATATCTCTTCTGCATACTTTATCAACAACAACTACAGCCCGCTTGCCTAACATCTCGTACGCAATAGCTGTTTCAAATGGATTTTTTGTTTGTATCATGCCTATATTTGATATAATAGATGCTTCTGCTATCTTCGCGGCAATTGAACACGCCTCACTTGCAGATGCAATAACCACTTCCATTCTACTCACGCTCTTCTTCTATCGCACTTTCAGGACATTCACGTAGGCAGATTAAACATCCTCTGCATAAATCATAATTAATAACCGGTTCTCCTTTTTCATTTAATGAAATCGCACCGTGCGGACAAAATATCCAACATGCATTACACTTTGTACATTTATTAAGTATAATTTTAGGAATGAAAATCCTTTTTATTTTTTCTGTTTTTTCAATCTCTTTTTTATTTGTTTCTTTGATTTTTTCTTTGACTTTCTTTTTTTTGACCATCTTCTTTCACCTATCTCTTAAATCCCTCTTCAAGTGCTCTGTGATTGGCTTCGTTCATTCCTGCGAGTGCCTTTTTGACTGTATTGATTTTTAATCCTGCCTTTTTTGCAAGAACTCCAAGCAGAACTGTGTTTGGTGCATTCAAACCAAGACTCAACGCAATTCCAGTTGCATCAATTGAATAAACTTTTACATTCTTGTTCTTTAACTTTATTGGCTCTGGTGAATTGAAAATCACTACTCCCTTATCTTTTACATCTAAAGAATAGAAATCCTTGTCCATAATTACAATAAAATTTGCCTCTTCCGGTTGACCTTTATCCAAAACCTTCTTATTGCTCACACGCACATAACCAGAAGATTTTTTATACCTCTCAACTGTATAGCTACCAAAAACATGCCAACCTGACAGCAGATATGCCTTTTCTAATAATCTGATGAAAGTCCTTATTCCCTGGCCACCAAACCCATATATTTTAAAATCATAAATTTTTAACATATGAATATTTTTCTATAAAAATAGATTTAAAGTTATCACAAATTTTTGGATAAAATAATATATACAAAGTATATTTTATAGAATATATTTAGATATCAATTAAATGCATTTATAGGCGAATTTGAAATATTCCATCGGAAATCTACCCTAAAGAAATTTTTAAAATTTTCAGCATAATTGAAAAAACTGCTGAAAAAAGATATTTTTTCATAACTATGAAAATATGATATTTGACTAAAAATATCAAATGAATAAATCTGCTGAAAATTGTTTACTCTTCTTCTTTTTCTTCTGTCTCTGTTTGTGGCAAAACATGTTTTATGATTACAATGTCCCCGACACTCTCAACCATTGGATATGGAACAATGACACCTTTCTTGTCGCCAACCATGCTTGCAAGGAATGAGCCACGTACTGCATCCACGATCAAAGATTTAACTCGGAACTTATCCATATCGATGCCAATATCACTAATCTTTCCACAATAAACTCCATTGGTTGTGAAAACATCCTTTCTTACCATTTCTGAAAAGCTCTTCACATTCACCATATTTCACACCTCTGATCAATAAAAACTATTCATAATATATCAATTGATATATTTATAGTTATGTAATTGAGTATTTTTGGGTTGTCTGCAAAACTTGAATGGTAAAAATTGGTTGAAAAATAGTAATTTTCTCATTTTTTACTAAATGGATTTTTTCTCTTGTCCTGAATTCGATTGCGATTCATAATGCTTTTTTATGACATACCTTATAGAAAAAGCTTTTTTATGGAGAGCCGTATTTTTGGCTTTGTAGAAATTATAAATGGATCATAAAATGAATATTTTTCCAAGTTAAGTTTGCTCAAATAATTCCGTACACGGAACTGATTGATAAACAAACACATAAGCACAACTTATCAAAGCAATGAAATTTTCTTTGAGAAATACTATTTAAACGTAAGAAAATCTAACCTTAAATTTTATGAATTTTATCAATCAAACCTTTTAATCTATAAAGGTTTATATATGCAATATGCGTGCTGGGATGGCCGAGCATGTTTCGCTTTACATAAGCGATTCATCGATTGGTAAAGGCGCAGGTTTGCTAACACCCTGCTCGCGCAAAAGCGCGTCTGGAAAGGGCAGTCAACCTGTGCGCGTAAGCGCACCTGGGTTCAAATCCCAGTCCCAGCGCTTTTTGAGGTATTCTTATGAATAAAGAATTAATTCACATTACAAAAAAACTTATTTCATTTCAAACAACCCAAGACAAAGAAGAAATTAAGAAATGTTTTAACTTCATAAAGAAAGAGATGAAGGGTTTCAAAATCAAGGAATATAACATCAATGGAAAAAGAAGTTTAGTTATTTTTCTTGGCAGAGATAGAAAAAAATTTGATATAATTCTCAATGGACATATAGATGTTGTGCCTGCTGAAAAAAATGAATTCAAACCAAAAATTAAGAATGGAAAAATTTATGGCCGCGGATCCTATGATATGAAATCTGGATGCGCAATAGGAATATTGTTAATGAAAAAATTGAGACCAAAAAATGTTGCATTAATATTAACATCTGATGAAGAAATTGGAGGAGAGAATGGGACTGGCTTCTTGGTAAAGAAGGGTTACAGAGCAAAATTTGTTATTGTCCTTGAAGGAACAAAAGAAAAAGTAGTTGCTGAAAGAAAAGGCGTGTTAAAATTATCAATAACTGCAAAAGGCAAGAGCGTTCATGCCTCCAAGCCATGGGATGGAATAAATGCAATAGAAAAACTGATTAATTGTTATTTAGATATTAAAAAAACATTTCCAAAAATAACGAAAAAAAGTAGTTATGAAAAAAAGTGGCAAAGAACGATTAACTTAGGAGTTATAAGAGGTGGGGACGTAGTTAATAAGGTTCCTGATTATGCTGAAATGGGTATTGATATAAGATTTAATAGAAAGGAAAATCCAAAGAAAATATTAAACAAAATAAAATTAATTTCAAGAAAACATAATTGCTCTGTAAAAATTGATCATATCTCTCCTATTACATTTACTGATATTAAAAATATCTATGTTAAAAAAATACTAGAATCAAGTAAATTGAAAATAAAAAAACAGTTAGGGGCGAGCGATTCAAGATTTTTTTCTGAAAAGGGAATGCCTGTAGTTGATATAGGGCCGAAAGGAAAAAATGTTCATGCAAAAGGTGAGTTTGTTTATATAAAAAGCATGGAAAAAATATACAAAATTTTAGAAAAATTTATTTCCGAGTTGAAATCATGAAAAAAGCCACACTTTGTTACATAATAAAGAATGGCAAAATTTTACTTATCAAAAAGAAGCGAGGGCTCGGTGCAGGGAAATATAACGGCCCTGGTGGAAAAGTTGAAGATGGTGAAGATGTTTTTGATAGTATTACAAGAGAAGTTGAGGAAGAGTTAGGTATAATTCCTTTGAATTTAGAACTTGTTGGAAAAATTGTATTTTATTGGGATGATGGTGAACATGATCAAACTGTATTTGTATTTGTTTCAGATAATTTCGAAGGAAAATTAATTAGTACAGACGAAGCTGAGCCGGAATGGTTTCCTATAGATAATATTCCTTTTGACAAAATGTGGGATGATGACAAGTTTTGGATGCCATTAATGCTCAAGGGAAGAAAATTTTCAGGAGTATTTCGTTTTTCGAGCGATCATAAACTAAAAGATTATATACTAGAAGAAACTAACGTAATTGAATTGTAATTATACTAAAGAATAAAGAGTTTTCCTTTCTTTTGTCAAAAATCTGAGCCGCTTTCTTATATCTACATTATTAATGACATTAGCTAACTGTGTTGTTGTTAATGGACCACTTTTCAATGTCTTGAGAATCGCTGTGTCAACTATCTGATTTATTGTTTCATTATTTTCTATAATTATTCTCTGTTTTGTTTTTGTCAAATCTGTTAGTTTTCTTTGCCCTTTTATGCTTGTCTTTGTCCTGCTTAACATTCTTACAGCCTGATTAATTTCATAGAAAGCAGAAACATAGTTTTTCAATGTTTTTATCTCTGCTGCAAATTTCTTCTGATTTTTTTCTATTTTTCAATATTAATTTTTCTATGTCTTCTTTTGTATTTTGCGATTTAATTAGATGCTCAATTTTTGCCATATTTTCATTCTGAAAGTTGAATCTTTCAAGAACTCTTTCGTTTTCTGATACAATTACTTCCAATGTTTTTATATTATCATTGCTAACTGAATCTAGTTTATTTATAATCATGTCATTCTTTGCACTTGTTGAACTTAGTTTATCTAGAATCTCATCATTTTTCTTGCTCTCTGAATCTAATTTTTCAAGAATTCTTTCTTTACTATTATTAATGATTTCTTCTATGATAAATTTCAAATCTGAAAAATCAGGTTGTTTCTCTTCAATGTCATGAATTTTTTGTTCTAACATTTCTAAGAATAAATTGCTGCTTTCAAGAATTTCTGTTATTTTGAGAAGATATTTTTTTAATTCCTCCTTATCTAAACTGCCCTGAATATTACTCAATATCAACTTTAGGTCAATATTATAATCAGAAAGGAGCTTTTCTATATCCTCTTTGGTTGATAGAGAAGAAAATGATTTTATCAATGCATTTAGAATCTTTGTATTACCATCCATGTATAATTGAAGTTTTTCAAGTATTCTTATTAATAATTCTTCATTCCCTGTAGTGGTCTTTGATAGGTTTTCTGTCAGTTTTTGTATAAGCTCGTTTATTGTTCGCTTGTCTTCCTGCGATATGAAGAATTTGATTCCAAATGATCTTTCCTCTTCATCTATTTCTGCTCTGAACGTCATGCTGACCTTTAACAAGATAGCAGTAAATTTTAATTATAAAAAATTCAGGAAGAATTCATATTTAAGTTATTGCAACAATAATTCATAAATTATGGGCCGATGGTCTAGTGGTTTAGAATACACAAATGACGCCAAAGTTTAAACTGCGGATCCCTTACAAGGTGGAGATCGGCGGTTCAATTCCGCCTCGGCCCATCTTTAAAAATGGAAGGATTTGAAATGAAAAAATTTATTATCACTATTAATAAGCTAAAGGAAATTGAGCGAAGTGGATGGGTTGAAAGAGGTATTAAAAAACCGGAAAGCACGGCTGATCATAGTTTCATGACAGCTCTTTTTTGCATGACTTTTGCTAATAAAAATATTAACAAAGAAAAAGCGATTAAAATGGCTTTAGTTCATGATTTAGCTGAATCGCTTGTTGGTGACATAATAACAACAGAGTCATGGCAGGAAGGAGGAAAGATGCCAGAAAAAGAAAAAATAAAATTAGAAGAAAGTGCTATGAATAAATTAATGAAATTATTGAATACCAAAAATAGTAATGAAATAATGAAACTATGGAATGAATTTGAAGAACAAAAAACAAAAGAAGCAAAATTTGTCAGGGATATAGATGTTGCTGATATGATTATTCAGGCAAAAATCTATCATAGAAAGAAAAATTACAAAAAGCCTTTACAAGGTTTCTGGGATGAAAAATCTTTGTCAAGAATAAGAAACAAAAATATAAGGAAATTTGTTGAGATGTTCTGATGATAGCCAAATCAAACGAAAATAAAATTTTGTTTGTTTGATAAAATGCCTCATTATAAAATGAATGATCATTTATTCTATTCAATGATCTCCTGTTATTTAGGTGATATTTTCTTTATTTTTTTCTTTATTTTTTCTGAGTGTTTTCTGCTTAGTTCATCTAACTTATAAATTATATATATAACAAACGCGGAAATTATTGTGACGATGATGGCTGCATAGAATTTCATTGAGAGCTTGTCACCAGGCTTGATTATTGTTTCTATTGCAGAGCGTATAGCCTCATTCCAGAACAATGCAATAATTAAACCTAGAGATGTTATAATCGAAGAAATAATTATCCCTTTAATATCTAATTTTTTTGCAGCTTCTACAACATCACTCATAACTATCACCACAATAAAAGAATTTTTGTGAAAGGCAGCACAGATTTTAGCAAATGTAATGCACACGTGTCGTATAAAAAAGGAGGTGATCCAGCCCCACGTTCCCGTAGGGCTACCTTGTTTGTCGAGCGGTGAAATGTCTTCTTATAACATGGTAAGGACATTTTGTTTCTTCCATTATTTGCCAAAGGGATTTATTTTTGTCACTTATTGTGGCCGATAATTTCTTATTTTTTGTTTTGAGTAGGATTCTGAGTTTTCTTGTTTTTTCTGAATCTTCAAAACCTATTTTGTTCTTATATCCTCGAATATCCTTAATGTAGAAATAGGCATCTTTTTTTAATTTGTCTTTAATTCTAAGTGTTGTTTTTAGATTTAGTTTTTTGATAAAGTTGTGAACTTCTTTTACTAAGTTCTTGTTCCGCTCAACCTGTTTGAATTCTATATAGCCCTTGATATCAACAGAAGCCTCGGCGTCAAACAGACCTTTTATATAGAGTTATCTTTTTTGTGTTCTTGATTATTTTTACAAGATCTTTGATGCAACACGAACTCTTATTTTTTCTGTTCTTGCTTTCCATGGTGTTGTTACTTTTCTCACTCTGAAATTTTCTTTTGGCAAATCTAAAATTTTTTCCATTTATTGACCAAATTATTTTCTGTATATATATACTTTGATTCTCTCTGTTTTCACAAGAGTTTTCAATATTTTTACTGCAGTGCTGAGAATAGTTGTCGAAGAATTGTATATCTCTAAATGTCTGTCATCGATGTAACCATCGCCTTCTATTATACCCTTAAGCCATGATACCTTTCCCATCTCACCACTTTACGACTATAGGCCCCCAAAAGCTAAATACTTATTGGAGTTAGCCCTCCTTGCAAAGTTGTGGTTCGACTCGCAGCGGAAGATATCCGAAGATATCGTTAGCTTACGAGCCTCACCAAAACTCTACTCGGATGGCTTGACGGGCGGTGTGTGCAAGGAGCAGGGACGTATTCAGCGAAAGACTTCATAGAAAAGAAGACCATATTGAAGCATCCATTCTGCATCATAGTCAAACCATACATAGCACTACAAATCAACGTAACTTCGTTACGCCAATCTGTTTGCTACCCGCCCAATCTTCAATCATCTGCAATAAAGATGCAACCTTTTTGTCTTCTTTCTTTGATGACCTTCGCTTACTAGGGATTTCGGCTTCACGAGGGCGAGTTGCAGCCCTCGATCCGAACTAAGCGTAGGTTTAGGAGATTGGCTTCTCCTCTCGGAGTCGCATCCCATTGTCCTACGCATTGTATGTCGCGTGTAGCCCAAGGAAATTCAGGCTATACTGACCTGCCGTCGCCCACTCCTTCCTCCCACTTAGCGCGGGCAGTCTCGCCATAGTGCTTAATCTCCGAAGAGATTAATGGCAAATGGCAACGTGGGTCTCGCTCGTTTCCTGACTTAACAGGACAGCTCACGCCACGAGCTGACGACGGCCATGCAGCACTTTTGCTGTACGAAGAACAGGAAATTCAAGAATAGCTTTGCTATTCTTCGAATCTCAGCTTGTCAGGTAAGCCCTTTAGGATGACCCTCATTCTGCTGTCTTCCCTGGTGAGGTTCCTGGCGTTGTATCCAATTGAACCGCAACATCCACCCCTTGTAGTGCTCCCCCGCCAATTAGGGGAAAGTAAAACCATTTTATAAATTTTACTTTCTTTCCCTTAAGTTTCCTGGTTCCCACGAATTCCTGGGAAGCTTTCAGTCTTGCGGCCGTACTCCCCAGGCGGCCCACTTAACGCCTTCGCTCCGGTACTGCAAAACCTCGAAGGTTTTGCAACACCAAGTGGGCATCGTTTACGGCTAGGACTAACCGGGTATCTAATCCGGGTCGATCCCCTAGCTTTCATCCCTCACTGTCGGACCCGTTTCCTGATTGCAAAGCAATCTTTGCAATTTCCAGTTAGGCGCCTTCGCCAATCACCTAGTGGAAGACAAAAAATATTATTTTTCTTTTTTCTGGATTTAACATTTGAATATTTCTTGAAAGTTTCATTTTTTGTAATTCAGAAACGAAGTATTATTTTTTCCATTTTTGTTAAATTTAATCTGTGTCGAAATGTCTTGTGTCGAAAAGTTGTCTTCGCACTAACTGGTGGTCCTCCACGGATCAACGGATTTTACCCCTACACGTGGAATACCCCTAACCTCTCCCGGTCCCAAGTCTGCCAGTATCCATAGCACGCCATGTAGTTTTCTACATGATTTCACTACGGACTTAACAGACCAGCTACGGATGCTTTAGGCCAAATAAACGTGACTACCATTTGGGGCGCGGTTATTTACGGTTCAAAGAACTTTTGCAGTTCTCCAAATTACCGCGGCGGCTGGCAACCGTCTTGCCCACCCCTTATTCGCCAAGCTGTTTAGACTTGGCAAAAGAATTCGCAATGCGAATTCACTCAGGATTCCCTTCTCACCCTTTCAGGCATTGGAAAGTTTTCTCGCCTGCTGCGCCCCGTAGGGCCTGGACTCATGTCTCAGAGTCCATCTCCGGGCTATCGCTCTCACGACCCGTATGGATTATAGCCTTGTTGGTCATTTACACCAACAACAAGCTAATCCACCGCAGTCCTATCCTCAGACGCCTTGCGGCTTTCGGTGAAGAGGCCTTCCAGCCATTATCACCTATCGGGTATTAGTCCTAGTTTCCCAGGGTTATCCCCGTTCTGAGGGCAAGTTTTATAGAGCCTACTTTTGATAATTTTACTTACGATTTTCTTTCGTTTTTCAAAAGCAAGGCTTAACTACGTGTTACTGAGCAGTGCGGCTTGTCTTGCGACAATGCCTCGCATGGCTTAGTAGAATCCTGATAACGGTAGTCTCTGGCGGGATCAACCAGAATTGTACGGGATTGCACTTCAGCTTAATTCCCTGCATTTTTAAGCTCTCTGTGCTGCCTTTCTTAAGAATGATTTAAAAATCACTCTCGCACTTTTTGCGATTGTCTTTTACAATCAGGGCATTTTCTATAAACATATCTACATTAAAAATATCAAAAAATGCCCGTCCATTTTTGGCATGAAATACCTCATGCCACATCAATAAGTTTAATAATATAATTTCAAAGTATATAAATCTTTCTGATAGACGGGTTTTGAGTGTCTACAAAATGGAAAAGTTAATTGCAGAAAGCAGATTGAAATTTGTTAATTTGATTTTTAATTCTTCTATGATCTTGAACCCTTTGGCTTGTAATGTTTTATATCATGAAAACTTCACAAAAACATAATGATGATTCTTCGGAGTTTGTTCACACCTTACAGAAAAAGCCTTTCATTTTTATGGAGAACTCAATTTAATTTGAAATCTTACTCTTCAAATTAAATTGAGTCAAATTTATGAATTCAAGGATTTTTTATCTTTATTCAATTATTTGTAGTAATCGCTAACAAACTTTTCCGTAATTTATTCCGACTGTTGCAAGGTCAAAAATATTTATTGAGCCATCGTTATTAACGTCTGCATTCTTGCATTGATTAACTGGTGCTTGACCATAACAGATGCCAACAGCTGCCAAATCAAAGATATTAACTTTGCAATCGCCATTAACATCACCAGGAATTCCTCCTTCTGTTGCCTGATATGTTGTAAATCCTGTTACATTGAAAACCAGTGTTCCATTAATATAACTTATTATTTTGCAAATGCTTGGCGGACAATTATCTCCATTTCTAAGTATTTTCGGACTGCTGAAAGACAAATTATACAACCATAGTGTTGCAGAACGATTGAACTCAGAGAGATTATTGCTATCAAGTGCAATTAAGTTATAACTTATGTTTACATATTTATCAAAGTCATAAAACTTGAATGGGCTTAGGCTTATGTTATCATTGAACTTTATCTTTCCATACATAGTTCTTTCAAATATTATTTCAAATTTTGGCGGATGGTAAGCAGAGAAATTTGTTGTTGAACCATCAAATGAATTTGCTGACACATTAAGCATGCTTTCATAAACTGACAATGAAACATTTATATACAAATCTCCAGCTGAACTATTTATTGCTATAAAACCATTATAACTGCCTGATGTGTTTGCAACAACAATAAATTCTATGCCCTTGCTTGTTCCTGCAGGAATAAGGTCATAAAATGCAGATGATTTCAGTAAATTCAATCCTGGAATATTTAGATAAACAGAAACATTATGGAGTGGCTTTTGTCTTCCTGCCTCGCCTATTAATAGATATAATAAAATATTTTCATTCACCATTGCATTCTGTATAATATAATTAGGTGTTGCTGCAATTATTGCTGGTCTTGGCGGTTCTTTTAAGATTTGGATGTTTATTGGAACTGAAATATTGGAATCTATTCTAACCAACCTTGCCTCAATTTTGTATGTTTTGTTAGTTGCAGCAGGAATGTAAATTGATTCTGGAATATAATCTTTTCCATTATAAGTTGCTGGAAATTCTATATCATTCTGGCCTGTTATATAATTATAACCAACAGTTCTATTTTCATTATAAACATGAAGGTCAACATCATAACCAGGCGGATAAAATAGTTGAACCTCTAATGCATATGTATCGTTGCTGACATTATAAAGGAATGAGATATTGCTGTTTTCTGGTGATAGATAATAATCTGTATCGTTATTACTCACAGTATCTGTTAATAATATATAATCTTTAACTGTAAGTTGTTTTTTATCAGTTCTTGCCTGTAATTTTAATTCCATTACATCATTATCTGATAATTTTAAATTATAACCAGAGTGTAAAAATATACTTGAATTAAGTGCTGCTGCTACAATCGGTGAAATAACATAATAATAAGATTCTGTTAAATTTGTTACAAATGGGCCATTTAATGAATAAATTAATAAAATATGCGGGTTGAACAAATCAGAAGGCATGACAAAAAATCCAGAATACTTCATATCTTTGGTTATGGTTTCTTTTGATTTCATAGTTGTATTGAAATAGGAAAATCCTACACTATATTCCTCCTTATAGCCGGAGCTTTTTATTGACTCTGCTAATACTCTCACAACTGATGGCATGCCTGTATTTTTGACTACAACTGTGGCATTATTTTCTGCAATACCTAGAAGCATATTTTCGGTTAAGATATAGTTCTTATTATCTTTTGTCATATATGGATTCAAATCAACACTTTCTATAGATGTTGAAAATGTATTGCTTTTGTTTAGATAATATGGTAATAGTGATTCATTTTCAAAAAATAATTTTGTTTCCGAATAAACTATTGGCGTCTTAATCATATCGTTTGTCCATGTTATTGAAGCCATTGCAAAATTTTTTGCAGCTTCTGATTGAGCTGGAATAGAAGCAACTGTAAGTGCACAATTTATCAATTTTGTAGCAATTGATATTGAATAAAATACTGCGCCAAAACCTGTAATGCTTGTAAATGATGAAATTTCTTCTGAGAACTCTCCAATCATGTTTACAACATCCTTTATAATTCCTATTGACCGTATAAAATCTGAACTAAACTTATAGGAACCGTAGACAGATCTCATGCCTATTATCATTGGTTCAGAATAGGGATTTGCAGGGATTATTACAGAAGAAACGCTATTAACTATTCTATCTATCTGGTAAATTTGCCATGCTATTACTTGATTTGCCTTATTTTCATCAAAATCTGGACTTGTAGAATAGTTCCATGAATGAAGTATTGATGATTGTATTTCCTCTAGCTTATCACGAGACTTTGCATAAACTGATGTATTTTCTAATTCTGTTTTATTCCTAACGGGAATATCTTCAATTATAAAATTCACTGTTTTGCTATAATCATCCTTGTTAATATACCCTCTGCTAAATCCATCATACATCGCAAGATAAGACGTATTTAAAAATGCATTTGCATAGAGCGTGTCATGCAATGATTTTCTTATGACATCCTCTGTTAATTTTTGTGCTACTTCAATTATAGCATCTTCTGGCTTCTCTTGACCTATATTCAATAAAACATCTCCTACAATTTCTAAAACATCCTCTGATGTATTTGATTTAGGTAGGTCTTCATGCGCCATTGCTGATATGTTTGCCATCAGCTCTGTTTCAAAATCTCTTAAATGAGATAGTGAATTTTTTAATGACTCCATATCTCCATAGAGATTTATCAATTGTATCTGTTTACTCAAAATTATCCATTTTGCAATCTCCTCTCCTCCGATTACATTAAATGACAGTGTGCTTGTATCTACATATCCTGTTTTATTAGCAAATATTGTATAAGATCCAGGAGAAGCAAAAAATGAATAGAATCCATCATTCTCGCTTATATTAATAGCTACGGGACTTTTTCCTGACCAGAAATCCGTTGTCCTATAAAGTTTCACAGTAGCGCCGGAAACATAACCTTCGTCATCAATAACATATCCATATATAGTTGCCTGATCAGGAACAACAGAAAAGCTTGTTGTTTCTGTAAAGCCATTTATTGAAACATTAACATAGTATGTTCCTGGCACTAAACTAATTGAAAATGCATTATTCCATTTTAAATTATCATCATAACTAAGCTGACCGAAGCTAATAAAAGAAGAATTATTATATAAACTATATGTTGCATATGCACTTTTTATTTCGTTACCTGTTTCAATGTTGTATGCATACGCTGATATCTCTAAAATCTTTGATATTTGATTATACCTGACAGAAGGAAAAACTGTAATTGATTCAATCAATTCTTTTGGTTCTGATAACCATGGTCTAAAATAAACTATTCCCAAAGAAGGTTTATCATAATAGTCATATATACTTTTGTTTATTTCTGTTTCATTGGTTGTTCCCCACCAATTATTTTCAGCGTGGACTAAATAAGTTTGATTATTTATGATGTTGAAAAAAGAATTATCATAGATATCGTTGAATTCTATTTTGTTATTTGAATTATATTCTTTTAATGATATTCCGTATAAATTATTGATAATTGTATTGTTGAATATTCTATTATTTCTTGAAGACATTAATCTTAATCCTATTACATTATTTGAAATTTTATTATTCCTGATGGTATTATTAGTTGAATTTGTTAAATAAAAGCCAAAGTAATTATCCGTTATAAAGTTAGAGAATATTTCTGAGTTGTTTACATAAACCAATCTTATACCATCTCCATAAAAAATATTATTTCTTACTATAGAATTATTGCAGCCAATCAAGGTTAGATGTGTCATAATATTATTTTCAATTAAAGAAGGACAGTTCTTAAAATAATATTTTACAGGATGTTCATTTATTATATTTGTTTCATCAATAGAATTATTATAATTGTTTATTTCATTACTTTTAACAAAAAGATTTAATGTATTATTATCTATTTTGTTATATTTTAAAACTGCTCCAGAAGAATCTATAATATCTAATCCATCGCCATTCAAGAAAATTGTATTATTTTTTATGTTTGCTATTCCATATGGTGGATGAATATTATAGATATATATTCCGAATTCATTTGAATAAATTGTATTATTTGTTACATTTGTATTCCCACACGGTGGTTGAGAGCAATAAAAAATTAATCCAAAGGAATTTGAAATTTTATTATTCATAATATTTGCATGAATATATGTATCAAAAAAAATTTCATTTCCATCAAATACATTATTTATAATTTTTGTTGTTCCTGATGCATATTTCAAATACATCCCATTTGTATTGTTTAAAAAAATATTGTTAGAATAAATATCAGAATTTGAAACACCAGTATAAACACTCCATGAATTATTTTTTATTGTGTTATTTTCTATCAGGTTATATCCATAGAGAGACATATAAATTGCGACATGATTCCCTAAAAATGTATTATTAATAACTTTATTTTCACCTGACTGAAAAAAATTTAATCCATATTCGTAATTTATTATGTTACAATTTTTTATAGTATTATAAATTTTGTCTTCAATATAAATTCCAGTACCACTTAAATCACTGCCGTTCAATGTAGCTCCATCACAATCTAAAGTTATGTTATCTTTGGAAATTCCTACTTGCTCATAATATGTGGCTTTGTCTGTTATTCTTATAGTATCGCCAGATGATGAATTATCTATCGCCGCTTGAATTGATGAAAAATTACAGCCCGATTTACAAACTGTTATCGTCTTTGGCTGTGCTGAGACTTCTAATAAATTTTCTTTTTCAAGCCTTTTTTCATAAATCATTTTCTCTGTGAAATTTCTATCCAATGTTATATTAGTCAATTCTCTATGTTTCTGCAGAATATTATAAATATAATTTTCAGTATCATCGGGATTGTATGCATTAACTGTACTAACTAAAACTAATAGAATCAAAATAAAAAAATAATATTTAGGCCGTATCATGAATTAAATAAGTAAATTAAAATATAAAAAATAAATCTGAAACTTTAAATGTGTAATTTAATTCAATTACAACCCAACTTCTTTCCTGAGGATTTCTGCCTTGTCTGTTTTTTCCCATGTAAAGTCTGGATCATTTCTGCCGAAGTGACCATAGCATGCAGTCTTGCTGAATATAGGCCTTCGCAAATTCAATTGTTCAATCATTCCTCTCGGCGTCAGGCTGAAATGTTTTTTAACTGCAGCATAAATCTTTTGTATATCCACTTTGTTTGTTCCAAATGTGTCTATCATCACTGATATTGGCTCTACACCACCAATTACATAAGACAACTGAATTTCACATCTATCTGCAAGTCCTGCTGCAACAATATTTTTCGCAATATATCTTGCCATATAAGCAGCTGTTCTGTCAACCTTAGTTGGGTCTTTCCCAGAGAAAGCTCCACCACCATGTCCACAAACTCCGCCATATGTATCTGCAATTATCTTTCTTCCGGTACAGCCAGAATCAGCAACAGGACCTCCGATTACAAATCGTCCTGTATTATTTATATAAAATTTTGTATTTTCATCAATCCATTCTCCACAAACTGGTTCTATAACTTCTTTCTTTATATCTTCTCTTAATTCTTCTAATGTGACATCTGGGTCATGCTGAGCAGCTATAACAACTGCCTCAACCCTTTTAGGTGTTGTTTTTTCATATTCCACTGTAACCTGTGTTTTTCCATCTGGCCTTAGATATGGTAAAATTCCTTTTTTTCTGACTTCAGCTAATCGCATAGCAAGTTTATGTGCAAGCATTATTGGTAAGGGCATCAACTCAGGAGTTTCCTTACACGCATATCCTGTCATCATTCCCTGATCTCCTGCTCCTATATCCTTTTTTTCAGATGCATTAACGCCCAAGGCAATATCTGGACTTTGTTCATGTATCGATGTCAGAACACCGACAGATTGGTAGTCAAATCCATATTCAGGTTTTGTATAGCCAATTCTTTCTAATGTTCCTCTAACAATTTTTGGAATGTCAACATAGGTCTTTGTTGTTATTTCACCTGTAACAACAATAAACCCCATACCTGCCATTGTTTCACAGGCAACCCTTGCTGTAGGATCATCTTTAATTATTGCATCTAGAACTCCATCACTTATCTGGTCACAAACTTTGTCTGGATGACCTTCGGTCATAGCTTCAGATGTAAATAAAAATCTTCCATTTCTCATATAATCACCAAAATAAGTTTATCAATTAACTTTAAATAACTTTGCAGAGATATTATGCATATTTGAATAATATTATGCTAATTTGAATAAAAACTTAATGAAAGATGGTGATAATTTGCTACCTGAATTAAATGAAATAAAAAAGATGAGAAAAAGCTTGGGAATCACACAAACTGAGCTTGCTAAGCTTTCTGGAGTAAGTCAGTCAACGATAGCCAGAATAGAAAAGGGCAGAGATGCCTCGTATTCTAAGATAAAAAAGATATTTGATGCCTTTGATAGAATTAAAGAAAAGACTAGCAATATCACTGCAAAAAATATCATGACAAAAAATATAATATCAATAGAAAGCTGCAAAAAAATAATAACAGCAGCAAAAATAATGAAAAATAAAAACATTTCTCAACTTCCTGTTATTGACAATGGTAAACTAATGGGTATGATTGGGGAACAGGAAATAACTCATATCTTTTCTATTAATAAAAATCCGAAAGAAATTCTTGTAAAGGATGTAATGATAGCATCTCCACCTGTAATAGATTCATCCTCGCCAATAGATGTTGTTTCTAATTTATTGGATTATAATCCTGCTGTTCTTGTCAGAGAGAAAGGTAAATTGAAAGGAATAATAACTAAGGCAGATCTTCTTAAATTGATGAGGAAATAAGTTTCTAAACTTGTTTTTGACTGAGAAACTTTTAAAAAGAATTATTCATGCATTTTTTATAACCTTGCTAATTAATTCTACAGACTTATAATATTTACAATATTTTTTCATAGGGCAAATATTGCATTTTGGATTTATTGGTCTGCATATCTCACGACCAAACAAAATAAGTCCTCTATTTACTATAAGTCTATCCTTTCCTTTTATATATTTTTCTAATGTTTGTTTCACTTTTTCAACTGTTGCTTTTTCATCAACAATCCCAATTCTTTTTGGAATTCTATTTACATGAGTATCAACTGCTATTGTTGGAATACCAAACCCATAGCTTAAGACTATATCTGCTGTTTTATAACCAACGCCATAGAGCTTCAATAGTTCTTCTCTTGTTCTCGGGACCTTGCCTTTAAAATCTTTTATCAAAATTTCACATGTTTTTCTTATTTTCTTTGCTTTCTCTTTGTAAAATCCAGACGAACGAATCAATCTCTCTAGATGATTTTGTTTTAATTTTAAAATTTGCTGCGGTGTCGCAGCAACAGAAAATAAATTCTTAGCAGCTTTTATACTATTTTCATCCCTTGTCCTTTGAGAAAGTATTGTTGTTATAAGTAACCTAAAATTATTTTCCTTTCTGAATGTAAATGAGTAATTCTTTAAAACTCTCAAAAGTTCTTTCACAACCTTTTCCTTATCCATATTAAAAAATTTGATAGATGTATTTAAATTATGTTCATTCATAACTATCCTGCAATGATTATTAATAAAACGCTTGTTGTCGCAGATATCCATTTAGGTATAACAAGGGAATTCTATGAGGCCGGAATATCCATACCGAGCCAGGTAAAAAAATTTGCTAACAGAATTAATGAACTGAAAAAGAAAACTAAGGCAAAAAAACTATTAATTTTAGGTGATCTCAAACACAAGGTGCCTGGTATAAGTTGGCAGGAACAAAAAGAGATTCCAGAATTTCTTTCATTGTTAAAATTCAAAGAGATTATTATTGTGAAAGGTAATCATGATGGATGGATTGAGAAAATGGTTCCAAAAAATATAAAGGTTAGAAAATATATTACTATTGATAATTATTTGTTTACGCATGGTCATAGAAAGGTTAAAACAAAGAAAAATATTGTTATAGGTCATAATCATCCGTTCATTAAATTTATAGATGATTTTGGTAATAAATATTATGAACCTGTTTGGTTATTAGGAAAAATAAAAAATCAAATTATTATAATAATGCCATCATTCAACGAGCTTGCTGGGGCAACCATAGTTAATGAACAACCTTTACTCGGGCCAATTGCAAAAAAACTAAAGAAAAATAAAACAAATGTCTTCCTTCTTGATGGCACACATATTGGAAACATAAGCAATTTAAAAATAAAGTGATGAAATGGTCTTCAATTTATTTTCAGAAAAAATGCAAAGTCTTATTAAAGAAAAGGGATTTATAGAACCAACATTGCCACAAAAAATGGGAATCCCTGAAATCATTAGCGGTAAGAATGTTTTAATAATTGCACCAACAGGTATTGGAAAAACAGAAGCAGCGATGTTACCTTTGTTTGATAAACTATCTAAAAAAGAACACAACCCAATTTCTGTTATTTATATAACTCCTCTGAGGTCTCTTAATCGCGATCTACTTGATAGGCTGTATTGGTGGGCAAACAAACTTGATATAGATATCTCTGTTCGTCATGGAGACACTTCTTCACAAGAAAGAGCGGAACAAAGGGAATCTCCACCCGATGTTTTAATAACAACACCAGAAACACTTAGTGCTATTTTGACTGGAAAGGTTATGAGAGGTCATCTAAAAAATGTTAGACATGTAGTGATAGATGAAATACATGAATTAGTTGATAACAAACGTGGAGTTCAGCTATCAGTTGTTCTTGAGCGTCTAAGAGAGATAGCAGGAAATTTTCAAAGAATAGCTCTATCTGCAACAATAGGTTCTCCTGAAATTATTTCTCATTTTCTTGGAGAAGATGTAAAAATAATTCACGCAGAAACAACAAAAGAGTATGAAATAAAAATAGAATGTCCAAAACCGACAATTGAAGACAGAAATATATCAGATGATTTGCTAATTGGAATTGATACAACAGCTAAACTCAGAAGACTTTATGAACTGATAAATCTTCATAAATCTGTACTTGTTTTTACTAATACAAGAGAGACTGCAGAAATTTTATCTTCTAGATTAAGAACACTTGATAGCACACTAAAACAATCAGTTCATCATGGTTCACTTGCAAAGGAAAAGAGAATTAAAACTGAATATGAGTTCAAAAACAGATTACTTAAATCAGTAATTGCTACAAGCAGTCTTGAATTGGGAATTGACATAGGCTCTATTGATTTAGTTATTCAATATCAATCACCGAGACAGGTTACAAAATTTATCCAAAGGGTTGGAAGGTCTGGACATGGTATAGGAGAAAAAAGTAAAGGAATAATTCTTTCTGGCGGAGAAGATCTTTTTGAGTCTACTGTGATTGCAAACAAGGCATGTAAGGGAGAGTTTGAAAAAATAAATGTTCATGAACTGGCATTAGATGTTTTGGCAACACAGATTGTTGGACTGACCCTAGATGAATACGAATTAACTGACGAAAAAATATATAGAATAATAAAGAGAGCATACCCCTATAGAAATTTGAGTAAGGCAAAGTTCTATGAAATTTTAAAATTTTTGGAAGGTTTGAGATTGATATGGCTGAATCCAACAAAAAATGGTTATATCATTAGAAGAAGAAAGAGAGGATTTCAATATTATTTTGAAAATCTATCAACAATTCCAGATACAATTCAATATAGGGTTGTTTCAATAATAGAAGGCGAACCAATAGGAAATTTGGATGAAGAATTTATTGCAGAACATGGACAGCCTGGAAACAAATTTATTTTCTCTGGAAGGGCATGGAAAATAATTCAGATAGAAAAAAGAAATGTTATTGTGGAACCGATAGAAGATATAGAATCAGCAATTCCGTCATGGGAAGGAGAACTCATACCCGTTCCATATGAGGTTGCAGAAGAAGTTGGCATATTGAGAAGAATTGCACTAAATCAAGATCTAGAAAAATTCAATATTGATAAAAATTCTAAGGAAGAAATTAAAAAAATAATTGAAAAACAAAAAAGTACGCATACAGTTCCTGATGAAAAGATTTTTCTGATAGAAAATTATAAAGATTTTATAATTTTACATTCTTGTTGTGGATCATTGGTAAATGAAACTATTGGGAAGTACCTTGCTGCAAAACTTTCTGAACTAACTGGTGTTTCTGTAAATATAAAGTCAGACCCTTATAGAATAATTTTACAAACAGTTGCAAAGCCTGAACAGGTAAAGAAAATATTAGAGAATTCTGATGATATTGAAGAGGTATTGACAAAATCTATAGAGATGTCAACTCTTTTCAAATGGAGATTCATTCATGTTGCAAGAAGGTTTGGAATACTCTCAAGAGAAGCAAGATATGATAAAATAAATGTGAGCAAAATTATTGAGCAGTACAAAAATACGCCTGTTTATGAAGAAACTTTAAGAGAGATATTTTTAGAAAAACTGGATTTAGAAAAATCTAAAATAATAATAAATAAAATAAAAAAAGGTAACATAAAAATAAAAATAGAACCTGGGCTAAGTATTCTTGGAGAGAATGCACTTATTAAACAATTCTCTGATGTTATAAAACCGAGAGTACCTGAAAAGGAAATATTTCTTGCTTTCAAAAGAAGATTGTTATCTACACGCGTTAGACTTATTTGTGTGAATTGTGGAGAATATATGAACATCCTTCCTGTAAGGGAAGTTGAAGAACAACCAATATGTCCAAAATGTAGGTCATGTTTGATTGCAGTGCTAGGAAGAGGAAAAACTAATGCTATAAAGATTGTAAAAAAGAAGATAAAGAAAGCCAAAATGAGTGAAGATGAAATAAAAGAATTTCAGAATATAAGACGCTCTGCAGACCTTGTTGCTGTTTACGGGAAGAAAGCAGTTATGGCACTGGCTGGTAGAGGAATTGGCCCTCAAACTGCTGCAAGAATTTTGTCAATGCTACAACCAACAAAAGAAAAGTTATTAATGGACATACTATTAGCTGAAAAGGAATTTGCACGTACACATATATACTGGAAGGCATGAATTATTTCTGATGGCTCTCCATAAAAATGAAAAGATTTTTCTGTAAGGTATGTCATAAAAAAGCATTGAATCGCAATCAGAATTCAGGATAGCAGAAATTCCTTCAGTAAATTTTTCAATCATTTTTACCATTCAAGTTTTGTAGACAACCTTTCTGATTTTTAAAATTCTAAATTTTAATATTCTTAAAAATAATATTTAATAGGGATTTTATGAAAAGATTCTGCCTTCTTGATGCAGATTATATAATTGAAAATAATAAAGCAGTCATAAGATTATTTGGAGTAGATGAAAAAGGAAAATCAATATTAGTCACAGATGATAGTTTCAAACCATACCTCTATGTTTTACCTAAAAATAAAAAAATAATTACAAAATTAAAATTCAACAAAATGGTTGTAGGTATTGAAAATGTAAAAAGAAAGATAGGTGCAGAAAATAAAGAGTTGCTAAAAGTTTTTGTTGATCTGCCACAAAATGTCCCTAAGGTCCGAGATTCTATAAAGCATTCTGTTGAAGAATGCTATGAATATACAATAAATTTTTATAAAAGATACCTTATTGATAAAAATTTTAATCCATTGGATTGGTTAGAGGTTGAAGGAGAAAGTTGCACAAAAGACAAATTTAATGAAATGATAAAGGCAAAAACAATAAAAAAGTCAAACCAAAATAAAAATCCTAAATTAAAAATTCTCGCATTTGACATAGAGGTTGTTGATAGCAAGATAATAATGATAAGCATTGCTTGTGAAAATCAGTCCAAGGTAATCACTTATAAAAAATCTTCTATAAAAAACTGTGAGACTGTAAAAGATGAAAAAGAGTTGCTTTTACGTTTTGAAGAAATTATAAATAAGATAGACCCTGATATAATTCTTACTTATAATGGTGATCAGTTTGACTTTGAAATTCTCAGAGAAAGAATTGTTGAACACAAAATTGATATGAAGATAGGACGTGATAATTCTTCAATGAGATTTGCAAGAAGAGCTAAAATCTCCTCTGCGCGTTTATTTGGAAGGATTCATATTGACCTGTATAATTTTGTAAATAACATTCTTTCACAGCAACTTCAATCAGAGGTATTCAGTTTGAATGAGGTATCAAAAGAACTTATAGGAGAAGGAAAAGAAGAACTCTCTCTTGAAGAAATAATTGATTCATGGAATAGAAATGTTGATAAGCTTGCAATGTATTGTGAAAATGATTCTAGGCTCACATTAAAACTTGGAAAAAAACTTCTTCCAGAAATTTTTGAATTAAGTAAAATTTCAGGACAGCTTCCATTTGATTGCTCCCGTTTAACATATGGGCTTCTTGTTGAATGGTTCTTGATTAAAAA
>Ga0207433_10001226_pt1 | contig 55899 bp, 44 predicted proteins | sample YelNatPaOPGAMG01_FD_187559 | JGI IMG/M metagenome (GOLD analysis project Ga0207433, IMG submission 187559) | Hot spring thermophilic microbial communities from Obsidian Pool, Yellowstone National Park, USA - OP-RAMG-01 (SPAdes) (version 3) | ecosystem: Environmental > Aquatic > Thermal springs...
GAATTTGCAGTCAATGGTGGACGAGGCTTACGCAACAACCCTTGGATAGGATTAAGAAGGGCGTTAAAATTGGGAGTAAGTAAACTAGACAACGCCACAAATCGCCCGTAATTTTCCTCAAAAATCATCATATGCTTTCCTTTTTTTTAAATTTAAAGATTTGAAGATAAAATTGGTAATTTGCAAGATTTCCTGATTGCCAAATTTGCAAGATTTAAGAGATTAAAAAATCAGGCAATAAGGCAATCAGTAAATTTGGAAATTTGGTAGATTTAATAAATCCCACACAATATTTTACATTAACATCATATTATTTTTTTTTCTTGACAATCCTTTATTTAATATTAAAATAAATTTGCTTGAGAAATCTTTCTCAAACTTATTTCATAAGTAATATTTGTTTCAAATCCAAAATTTAGGTTGTGAAATGCTTGATGATATTTATATAAAACGAAAATTAGTTATATTAAAAAAAAATGTATATTTTATAAAAAAAATCAAACAGAAAAGTATTAAATATATATTTAAAAATTTTAAATTACTATCTGGCAAAGGTATAAGAGGATTGCTTGTTCTTACAACAGCAGAGTCATTATCAGGCAGAATAAGTAATGCTGCAATTCACACAGCAATAGCCATTGAACTCCTTCATCAGGCAACATTAATTCATGATGATATTATAGATAATTCATATAAAAGAAGAGGAGACATTGCTTTAAATAAAAAAATTGGCTATGAATTATCAGTTCTTGCAGGAGATTATTTATTTTCTTTTGTAAATAAAATAATATTGGGTCAAAAAAATCAACAATTATTTAAAATTTTTTCAGATGTTGTAAAGGACGTGTGTGAAGGAGAAATCGAAGAAGTATATAACAAAGACAATATTTATTTAAAAGAAAAACAATATTTTGATATTATAAAAAAGAAAACAGCATCTTTAATAAGAGCAAGTGTGTTATGTGGTTTAATTGTCACAGGAAATAATTTTAATAAATTTTTATCTGATTTTGGTTTGTATTTAGGAATTGCTTTTCAGATAAAAGATGATATTCTCGATGTTTCATCAAATTCAAAAAATCTTGGCAAACCGGTTGGTTCTGATATAAAAGAAGGAAAAGTAACTTTGCCTTTTATACTTGCTTTTAAAAATGCTGATAAAAAAGATAAAAAACTGATGATAAAATTTTTTAGGCAAAAAAAAATAGATAAAATTATAAAAATAATCAAAAAAAATGATGGCATAAAAAATTCTTTTGAAATTGCACAAAATTATATAACAAAAGCAAAAGAGCAGTTGAATAAAATAAAATTTAAGAACACAAAAAGTAAAATTCAACTTGAAAAAATTGCAAATTATGTTATAAACAGAAATTATTAAAATTTTAGATGGAGATAATATGGATTACGGTTATGTTTTGATGTTTATTTTTTTAGGTGTTGCAATAGTTGCAGGTGGCATAATTATTAACTGGCTTCTTATGCCATATAAACCCACACAGGAAAAGTTAACAACTTATGAATGCGGTCAGGACCCTGTTGGCGATGCTCAGATAAGATACAGGTTCAGATTTTATGTATTTGCATTACTTTATGTGATTTTTGCAGTTGAGGCAGCATTTTTATTACCCTGGGCTATAATTTTTAAAAAACTTACCGGCTTAGTTCCATTTATAGAAGCATTAATATTTATAGTCATTCTTGTTTTTGGTCTTGTTTATGCATGGAAAAAAGGAGAACTCAAATGGGATTAATGAATGGCGTGGATGAAAATTTGATAAAAAAAATTCCGGGCGCTCCTATATTTATGACTTCAATTGAATGGGTTATAAATGCCTCCCGTGCAAATTCTTTGTGGACAGTTACTTTTGGACTCCGCTGTTGTGCTATTGAGATGATGCATACAGGTGCAACAAAAACCGACTGGGCAAGATTTGGTTTTGAAGTGCCTGCTGCATCTCCGAGGCGTTCTGATGTAATGGTTGTTGCTGGAACAGTATCAAAAAAAATGGCACCGATTGTAAAACGTCTTTATGAGCAGATGCCGGAGCCAAAGTATGTTCTCGCTATGGGTGCCTGTGCTATATCCGGCGGACCTTTTTTATATGATTCTTATTCTGTTGTTTATGGTGTTGATAAGATAATACCTGTTGATGTTTATATACCTGGATGTCCACCACGACCGGAAGCATTGCTGGATGGGTTTATAAAATTACAAAAGAAAATAATGACACAAAAATTCAGGAAGTAAAAAATGAATTATCAGGAAATACTTGAAAAGATAAAAACAAAAGTTGAGCCAGTTTATGCAAAAGAGGATTTAGGTGTATTAAATGCTGAAATTAAATCTTCTGATATCAGAACTGTTTTAAATTATTTAAAAAGTGAGATGTCATTTGACTGGTTGAACTTTATAACGGCAATTGATTGGATAGCAAATAATTGCATAGAGGTTGTTTATCAGTTATTTTCAAATATAACAAAAGACAGAGTTGTAATAAGGGTTAAACTTGATAGAAATAAACCGGAGATTGAAACAGTTTCTGATATATATAGAACTGCAGAGTGGCATGAGAGAGAAACGGCAGAGATGTTTGGTATAAAGTTTTCAAATCATCCATATCCAAATAAATTACTCACCATTGATGGTATGGATTCACCACTTAGAAAAGATTTTAAATGTGATGATATGAAACCGCTTCCAAAGGATTGATTAAATGACACAGGAAAAATTTGAACTTGAGAAAATTGCAACAGATGAGTATATTTTATCAATGGGACCACAGCATCCATCAACCCATGGCGTTTTACGTGTTATTTTGCGAATGGATGGAGAATATGTGATTGATTTACAGCCAGACCCTGGTTATATACACTCAAGTATTGAAAAAATATGTGAAAGAAGAAATTACGACCAGATTATGCCATATACAGACAGAATGGATTATTTATCAGCTGTTAATTATAACTGGGTTTATGCTCTTGCGGTTGAAAAATTGCTCGGTATAAAAGTTCCGGAGCGTGCAGAATATATAAGAGTTATACTTGCAGAAATAAATAGGATAATGAGTCATCTTTTATGGTTTTCTGCCTTTGGTATTGATATGGGCGCACTTACTCCTATATGGTATGCTTTCAGAGAAAGAGAAAATCTTATAACTTTAATAGAGGCACAAACTGGCGGCAGATTAACCCATAATGCATTGAGAATAGGTGGAGTAAAAAATGATTTACCAAAAGGCTTTATAGAAGGTTTAAAAAAATTTTTATCAAATTTTGAAGATTATATTGATGAATATGAGGCGCTTCTTATTAATAACGTTATTTTTACAGCACGAACAAAAGGAATAGGTATTTTAAAAAAAGAAATTGCAATTTCTTATGGTATGTCAGGACCCACTATTCGTGGTTCAAATGTTTCTATTGATTTGAGAAAAACATCACCATATTCAATTTATGATAAATTTGATTTTAAAGTTTGTGTTGGCCAGAACGGAGATACTTGGGATAGATGTAAAGTTAGAATGGATGAGATGAGACAATCAGCAAATATTTTAAGACAAGCAATAGAAGGAATGCCTTCCGGAGATGTTATGGCAAAGGTGCCGCGTGTTATAAAACCGGCACCGGGAGAAGTTTATGAAAAAGTAGAAGGACCAAGAGGAGAAACAGGGGTTTATATTGTTTCTGATGGAACAGAAAAACCATATAGAATAAAATTCCGCAGTCCTTCTTTTTCAAATTTAAGTGGTTTAAGAGAAATATGTATTGGTTATAAAATTGCCGACTTAGTTGCTATTATGGGTAGTTTAGATTTGGTAATTCCTGAGATTGACAGGTGAAAAATGGAAATTTTAAAAGATTTAATTTATAATACAGGAAAGCCATTATCACAGTTTTATCAGTGGCTGCATAAATTATGGGCTGGCTTTAATTTTCCGCCTCTTGTGCTTGATATTATTATACAATTTATAGTTGCTTTTGTTATATTTATTTTTATTGCGTTAAATGCCTTATGGATAATTTATTATGAAAGAAAATTCTCAGCAAAACTGCAGATAAGAAAAGGACCAAACAGAGTAGGACCAATCGGCTTATTACAAACAGTTGCTGATACTATAAAACTTTTAATAAAAGAAGATATAAATCCCGTAAAAGCAGATAAAATAGTTTTTTTTATAGCTCCCGGAATAGTTTTTTTAGCAACGTTTTTGTCTTTTCTTGTTATTCCATTTGGAAATGGATTAATAGTTGCTGATTTAAGTATAGGTGTACTTTATCTGATTGCAGTCAGCGGGCTTGCTGTAATTGGCATACTTGCCGGTGGGTGGGCATCAAATAACAAATATTCTTTGATAGGGGGGCTGCGTTCTGCAGCACAGATAGTTGGTTATGAAATACCAAATATGATTATTATTTTAACAGTTGTTATGCTTGCTGGTTCTATGAAGATGAGTGAAATCATAAATGCCCAATCAGGATATAAGTGGTTTGTTTTTTATCAACCAGTTGCATTTTTACTTTTTTTAATTGCTTCAAATGCAGAAATAAACAGAGCACCATTTGATTTACCAGAAGCAGAGTCAGAACTTGTTTCCGGTTTTATTACTGAATATTCAGCAATGAAATTTGCCTTTTTCTTTTTAGCTGAATACACAAATCTTTTCATAGTAAGTGCTATTGCAACAACTTTGTTTTTAGGTGGCTGGCAGGGACCTGTTTTACCGCCTTTTATATGGTTTATTATAAAAACATATGCTGTTGTTACTTTTTTAATGTGGATAAGATGGACATTTCCGCGTATCAGGGTAGACCATCTTATGGAATTTTCATGGAAATACCTTTTACCCATTGCTTTAATAAATTTAATAATTACAGCATTTATAATTAAAATTACAGGATAAATTATGATTAATTATATAAAAAATATTATTACAGGTTTTATAAGTTTATGCGAAGGCTTATGGGTTACGCTTAAACATTTTTTCAGACCTTCTTTTACTTTGCAATATCCTGAGCAGAGGCCTAAATTACCTTTGCGTTTCAGAGGCCGTCTTGTTATGCCAGTTGATAAAGAAAAAAATGACAATCGCTGCACTGCCTGTATGTTATGTGTGAAAGCCTGCCCGAATCACTCAATCGCAGTAGAAAAGTTAATAGGTGAAGATGGCAAGCCCAAACCCAAAGCATCAAAATATTATTATAATCTTGCAACCTGTATGTTTTGTAATTTGTGTGTGGAAGCTTGTTCATTTGCTGCAATTGTAATGTCAGATGAATATGAACTCGCTGTTTATGAAAAAGAAAAATTAAATTTAGAACTTGTATCAGAAAAATACAATTTAACAGGTGCAAAAGAAAAGTGGTGGCAATCCAAATTTAAAGAAGAACCCGGAGAATAATTATGGCTTTGATAATTTTTTATTGTATGGCTGTTTTGATTTTAATATCAGCTATTTTAATGGTAACATCACGCAATATTTTTCATAGCGCCTTATATCTTGCTGCAACATTGTTTGGCGTTGCTGGTATTTTTGTTTTACTTAATTCTTATTTTATAGCAGGCATACAGGTTTTAATTTATATAGGAGCTGTTGTTGTACTGTCTATTTTTGTAATCAATTTAACTAAAAAAATAACAGGAGAAAATATACCACAGTTTAATAAACAAATAATTCCATCATTTATTGTTGCTGCAATTGCAGTTGTTTTGATAATTCTTGCTGTTTTAAAGACCGACTGGTTTAAAAGAATCTCAGGCGGAACAATAGCTGCAATGGATAACACAGCAATAATAGGAAAACAATTTTTAACTGATTTTATTATACCTTTTGAGGTTGTTTCTGTATTGCTTCTGGCTGCTTTGATAGGCGCCATTGTTCTTGTTGCAAAGGACAGGGAGGATGAAAAATGATTACACTCGGACATTATATTGTATTATCTGTGTTGCTTTTTGGTATAGGTGTTTTTGGTATATTAACCAGAAGAAATGCAATAGGCATTTTAATGTCACTTGAACTTATTTTTAATGCGGTAAACATAAATATGGTTGCTTTTTCAAAATTTTTAACTCCTGACCTTGTATATGGAGAGTTATTTGCGATTTTTATTATTGCAGTTGCAGCAGCAGAAAGTGTATTGGGGCTTGCAATTATTCTTGCAATTTACAGGAAAAAGCAAACAGTTAATGCAGATGAAATGAATATTATGAAATATTAATGGAGGTTGGTGACTTGAATATTATTTTGTTAGGCTATTTGATACCGTTTTTACCATTACTTGCATTTATTATAATAGTATCAATGACAAAAAAATTTCGTTTAACCAGCGCTATTATAAGCATATCTGCAATATTTATATCTTTTTTACTATCATTAATACTTCTTTATTTCAGGTTAAAAGATACCAATGCACATAATTTTATTGAATATAACCTACCCTGGTTGTCTCTTGGAAATTTTAATTTAAATGTAGGAATATTAATTAATAATTTAACTGCAATTATGCTCATTGTTGTCACAACAGTGAGTTTGCTTGTTCAGATATATTCTATTGGTTATATGCACGGCGATGATGGTTTTTCAAGATTTTTTGCATTTATATCACTTTTTTCTTTTTCAATGCTTGGCATTGTTGTCTCCAATAATTTATTACAACTTTATATATTCTGGGAACTTGTCGGTCTTTGCTCTTATCTTTTAATAGGTTTCTGGTATCACAAGCCAGAAGCATCAGATGCAGCAAAAAAGGCATTTGTTGTAACCAGATTTGGTGATTTTGGTTTTTTGCTTGGCATTTTAATTTTAACCTATAATGCAGGCACATTTAATTTTATTGAAATAGAGCATTATTTAAAAGCAGGTAATATGGACGCAGGGCTGCTTACAATTGTTATTTTACTTTTATTCTGTGGAGCGGTTGGAAAAAGCGGTCAGTTTCCTCTGCATGTCTGGTTACCTGATGCAATGGAAGGACCAACACCTGTCTCTGCTTTGATTCACGCAGCAACAATGGTTGCAGCAGGTGTATTTATGGTTGCAAGATTATTTGACATTTTTTCTTTATCATCTGATGCTTTAAAAATAATTGCCTATATTGGCGGGTTTACAGCAATTTTTTCTGCAACAATTGCACTTACACAGGATGACATAAAAAGAGTTCTTGCTTATTCAACACTTTCACAACTCGGTTATATGATGCTGGCACTCGGTGTTTCCGGATATACCGCAGGTATGTTTCATTTATACACACATGCTTTTTTTAAAGCATTGTTATTTTTATGCGCCGGAAGTGTTATCCATGCAATGCATACAAATAATATATGGGAAATGGGCGGGCTTCATAAAAAAATGCCTATAACATCCATAACATTTTTAATTGCTGCGTTTGCAATATCAGGAATATTTCCTTTATCCGGTTTCTGGTCAAAGGATGAAATTTTAGTAAATGTGTATGAATCAGGAAATAAAATTTTATATTATGCAGCGGTTATAACTGCGTTTTTAACTGCATTTTATATGTTCCGCCTTTATTTTGTTACATTTACAGGAAATTTAAAAGATGAGCACGCTCATGAATCACCTGCAGTTATGACTGTTCCTTTGATTTTACTCGCACTTCTATCTATTATATCTGGTTTTGTTGGAATACCAGGAACTGAAAAATCAATTTATAATTTTTTATATACCGGCGAGCATCCACATGAAGTGGCAATGAATTTAAAAATTGCCATAAGTTCAAATATAGTTGCTTTATCTGGTATCTTATTTGCATTTTTAATATATGGTTTAAAATTAATAAAAGCAGAAACAATGAAAAAAATAACAGGTCCATTTTATGTTATTTCTAAAAACAAATATTTTATTGATGAAATTTATTTATTTTTAATAAGAAAGATATTTTTTGCAATTACAGAATTTGTTAAATGGTTTGACAGGCACATAGTAGATGGGGCTGTAAATCTTGTGGCTTTTTTATGCAGATGGGCAGGCGCAAAATTGCGACTTACCATAAATGGCAATGTGCAGAGCTATGCTCTTATAATTTTTTCTGGAATGATTTTAATAATTGCTGTTTTTGCTATTTACAATCCTGAAGCATTGCGAATTTTTGGAGGCAGGTAATGGAGATTATTTCATTTATAAAACAGATACCAATACTTACGATAATATATTTTATGCCTTTGATTTCAGTTATTCTTTTGCTTTTTATCCCGGGCAAAAATCATAAGGCAATACGACTTGTTTCTTTAATACCTGTGTCTTTTTCATTTTTACTTTCAATAGTTTTATTATTTTCTTATGATTATAATACAGGTGGCCTGCAATTTGTTGAAAAGCATAACTGGATACCTTCTATTGGTATAAATTATTTTCTTGGTGTAAATGGAATAAATGTGGCTCTGGTTTTATTAACCGGATTTGTAATTGTTGCAGGGGTCTTAGCTTCTTGGAATGTGACTTATCGTCCAAAAGAATTTTTTATGTTGCTTTTAACGCTTGTCACAGGTGTTTTTGGCGTTTTTATGACTTATAATCTTTTTTTGTTTTTCCTTTTTTATGAAATAGCAGTTTTACCTATGTATTTATTGATAGGAATTTGGGGAACAGGCGATAAGGAATATTCTGCAATGAAACTTACTTTATATCTTTTAGTCGGCAGTGCTTTAATACTTGCTGGTATTTTAGGACTTTATTTTGCAACAGGGCTTAATACTTTTGATTTTGATGTTTTGGAGCAGTTTAAATACACAAAAGAATTTCAAATAATATTTTTCCCGATTTTATTTCTTGGATTTGGTATTTTAGCAGCACTCTGGCCTTTTCATACATGGTCACCGGATGGCCATGCATCAGCACCAACAGCTGTTTCAATGTTACATGCGGGTGTTCTTATGAAACTTGGTGCTTATGGATGTCTTGTTATAGCTGTGGGGTTATTGCCAGAAGGCGCTAAATTCTGGCTGCCGGTAGTTGCAATATTAACCATTGTAAACATAGTTTATGGTTCAACAGGCGCTGTTGCCCAGAAGGACTTAAAATACATAGTTGCATATTCAAGTGTTTCACATATGGGTATAGTATTGCTTGGTATTGCTGCGGGAAAAAGTGCAATTGCTCTTTCTGGCTCTGTATTTCAGATGGTATCTCATGGAATTATGACAGGACTTTTCTTTGCCCTTGTTGGCATGGTTTATGGAAGAACTCATACAAGAATAATAACAGATATGCGCGGACTTGCCAAAGTTATGCCAAAACTTGCAACATTTTTTGTTTTAACAGGACTTTGTTCTTTAGGGCTTCCCGGACTTTCCGGTTTTGTTGCAGAAATTACAACTTTCATAGGCGCATTTAAAGTGTATCCTGTTGTTACTTTAATATGCGTTGTAAGTATTGTGATAACAGCTTTTTATGTGTTGCGTGTTGTTCAGATTGTATTTTTTGGACCTGTAATGGAAGAATATAAAAATTTAACTGATGCCAATGCAACAGAGTTTGCTTCACTTTTTATTTTAATGGTTTTTATAGTTTTATTTGGTTTGTATCCTTTTTATTTTATGAAAGTAATTTATTCTGCAGTTTTGCCGATATCACAGAAACTGGCTGGTATGTAATGAAACAGGAGGTATAACTTGAATTTGTATTTGTTATCAGATGAATTAATACTTGGTACAGCACTCATTTTGATTTTATTGATAGATTTTGTAAGTAAAAATAAAAGAATAATAGGATATTTTTTTAATATAATAATATTTGCTTTATTAATTTTTGTTATTTTTAATAAAAGGGAAGGACAGGCATTTTTTAGCGCCTTTGTTTATGATGGTGTATCCTGGTTTTCAAAAATAGTATTTTTATCAGGCGCTTTTCTAACAGGCCTGCTGTCTTTATCAACAATAAGAATAAAAGAAAAATACTATGGCGCTTATTATATGATATTAGGAGCATCAACTCTTGGTATGATGTTTTTGGCATCATCAAAAGAACTTATAACATTATATATAGGCCTTGAACTTGCCACAATTTCACTTTATGCACTTTCTGCCATTTATAAAGATGATTCAAATTCATTAGAAGCAGGTATTAAATATTTAATACTCGGTGCAATATCTTCAGGACTTTTATTATATGGCATTTCAATTGTCTATGGATTTACAAGAACCACATATCTTGAAAAAATTATTTCTTTAATATCACAAAACGGTGTGGATTCTGCTTTTGTTATAGGTGTTATTTTAATAATTTTAGGAACTGCATTCAAATTATCTGCAGTGCCTATGCATGTATGGACACCTGATGTTTATCAGGGTGCTCCAACTGCAATTACCGGCTTTATATCTGTTGCATCAAAATCAGCTGGTTTTATTTTTGTGATGCGGCTTTTTTCATATACTTTTTTAAAACTTGACTATATATGGGTGCCTGTAATTTCAATAATTGCATTTTTAACTATGACTGTTGGTAATTTAATTGCAATACCACAAAAAAATATAAAACGTCTTCTTGCTTATTCAACAATTTCTCAAGCTGGTTACATTTTAGTCGGGTTTGTTGGTGCTTCTGTTATAGGTATGAGTTCTGTGCTTTTTTATGTTTTCGTTTATACTTTTACAAATATTGCTGCCTTTGCTGTTGTTGCAGGAGTTGAAAAACAAACTAATTCCTGCAACATAAATGATTATGCGAGTTTATCCCAGAGAAATCCTTTGCTTGCATTGACTTTTATGCTTTCATTACTTTCTCTTGCAGGCATACCACCTCTGGCTGGATTTGTAGGAAAATTTTATCTTTTTTATGCTGCAATGCAAAAAGGTTATCTTTGGCTTGTAATTGCTGCTGCGCTTAATTCAACGATTTCATTATATTATTATTTGCTTGTTTTAAAGCAGTTATATATAAGAAATGAAAAGACAGAAGGTGAAAAAATAAAATTACCATCAGGTATTATTTTTGTTCTTGTAATATGTATTGCTGTTATAATAATTTTCGGCATAATGCCTTCTGATGTTATTGATATTACAATTAATGCAAGCCAGGGGATGTTTGTTAAATAAAAGTAAAATGTGAAATCTATAACTGCATTGCCGATTGCAGCTTGAAAAAAATGGATTCCTGCAGGAGTTTACACCTGATTTATTCAGGTGTAGGAATGACAAGAGAACAAAAGAGCGAGATTAGAGCGAGAGCGAGAAATGAGCAAGAGAGCGAGAAATGAGATTATTTATAGGGGCGACCCTGTGTGGTCGCCCGAAAACGATAATCGGCAAATGGCAATTGATAATTAAAATTTCCTCTACCTTGCGGGGAGAGGATAAAGGTGAGGGGGGATAACTACATTGCCGATTGCTGGTTGCTGATTGCCGATTGAAAAAAAATTCCTCTACCCAACGGCTCACCATTACCCATAAGTATCAAGAAGCAGGTATACCGCTGATTTTTTCGTAAAAAACGGTTGAGGAAAAGTCGGACAAAGAGTTTGCAGTCAAAGGTAGGCGAGGCTTACGCAACACCCCTTAGATAGCATTAAGAAGGGCGTTAAAATTGGGAGTAAGTAAACTAGACAACATTGCGAACCATCCGTAATTTTCCTCAAAAATCAGGATATACCTGCTTCTTTTTATATAGATAAAGATATGGGTAATGGACAGACCCAACGGGGAGAGGAAAAAGGTGAGGGGGAAGTAACTACATTGCCGATTGCTGGTTGCTGATTGTTGATTGAAAAAACAAAAACTGGATTCCTGCTGGAATTTACCCCTGATTTATTCATGGGCAGGAATGACAAGAGAACAAGAGAGCGAGAAATGAGATTATTGGTAGGGGCGACCCTGTGTGGTCGCCCAGAACCTATGTGTTCGCCCACACCTTGAAAATTGAAAATAGACAATAGAAAATGGGTCAAGGTAACCTAACTATATCTGGAGAAATAACATGGCTAATTTTTAGTTTGGGGCTAAAAGTTATAGCTTTTCTATTGTTGTTTCTTTGTTTAACCCTTCTAATACTATCTGTAACTTCTGCTGACTGTTTAACTTCCTTCTTTCCATTTTTACTGCTACTCCTTCCTTTGGAATTATTCCCATTCTATCCTAAATTACTCTTTTTGTTAATAGGGAGCAGTATACCTAACTCTACAAATGAAAGAACGGACATCTTTAAGTGCTTTAGAAATAATTTTACACAGCCCAGGGCAATTAAGTGTAATTGATGAGGACGGGAGAAAAACAAATCAGAATAGTGCCAATATTCCAGCATCTATTTTTATAAAAACTGCAGAGCAAAAAGTAATAATTTCTCAGCCTGTAGGTAAATATGTAATAGAGGTATTAGGTATAGCATCAGGGACATATACACTTGAAGTAAAAGGATATCTTAATGGGAAACAGTTTTATTCGAATTATGTGACAAATAATGTTATCAGTGGACAAAAAGACATAAGGGAAGTAACTGTAAGTAAGTTATTTGGGCCTGTTACTATTATTGATAATCTTAATAAGCCCCCTATAATAATTACTCCATATCCTACTTTAACAATAACACCTACTATAAAATTTTCTCCAACTTTTACTATTACACCAACATTGACACCAGTTCCGGCAGTATTGGCGCTTGAATTTAAAGCAGGAGATATATATAGATACAGTGCATCACCACATCCACAATTCAGGATAAAAAACAAAGGCACTGGAGCAATAGATGTAAGTAAACTTGAGATAAGATACTGGTATAAATATGATGGAATAGTAAAACCAGAAGAAAGTTATGTTGATTGGGCAGGAATAAATGGAAATCCAATAACAGATAAAGTAAATATAGGGATTATAAAAGGCACATTCGGAACACAGGACAGATATTTAAAAATAACTTTTAAGTCAAATGTAGGAAATCTTGGAAATGGAATAAATGATTATCTTGAAGTGAATACAAGATTTAACAAACAGGACTGGGGTAAGTATGACCAGGCAAATGACTGGAGTTTTATTGCATACACGAGTTTTAAAATATGGAATAAAGTAACAGTTTATTACGATGGAACAAAAATATATGGATATGAGCCAGGAGAAGTTAATATTTCTATTAATAAAACACCTTTTACACCGTCTGAAATTAGCGAAAGCAATGTCTATAATTACCCAAATCCATGCAATGGCATAACAACAATAAGATTTTCACTTTCCCAACCTGCAGATGTAAGCATAATGATTTATGATGTTAATGGCAAATTAATATGGAAAAAGCAAATGTCTACAAATGAAACCATTGCAGGCATAAATACCGTAAGATGGGACGGAGTAAATGATTTTGATATGGAAGTATCAAACGGAGTATATGTTTTAAAAATTGTTTCCGAAAACAAAATAATAACAAAAAAGATAGTTGTTATAAAATAAAAATTTAAAAAAGTTCTGATTATAGTAAATTTTAAATATAAGGTGACTTTTATGTCACCTTATGTATTTATGTAGATTTTTACTATTAATATTGTTATAATTATTGTATAAAGTAGATTAAGATTAGGAAGTGGTTATTATGAAGGGTGATTTTTTATTAAAAACAATTGTATTATTTTTATTTTTTATATACACTTACGCTTATGCACAGTGGGTTGATGTTGATGGCGTTGGTCAAGAATCTGCAATAATACGTGGCTATAATGATGGACTTTCATCTTCAAATCCTGATTTATTTCTTGATTATGCCGGTAATCCGGGAATTGTATGGTGTGAGCATAGTACTGATATTGGTATTGTTGGTATATGTTACCTGAAATGGAATGGCAATGCATGGGTAGATGCAGCAGGCATAAATCAAACTGGTATGGTTATTTTTGATAGTGGTTTTAATCCTGTACTTTATTTAGATAATTTCAATATGCCACATATTACATGGCAGAATGGATACTACGGGATTTATGATATATATTATTTATATTGGAATGGCAGTGCATGGGTGGATGCAACAGGTAGTGGACAGGCAAACATAAATATTTCAAATAACACAGGTAATTCACAAAACCCTACACTTGCGCTTGATAATACAGGGAAACCACATATAGCATGGGCAGATAATACAAATGGGAATTATGATATATATTATTTATATTGGAATGGCAGTGCATGGGTGGATGCAACAGGTAGTGGACAGGCAAACATAAATATTTCAAATAACACAGGTAATTCACAAAACCCTACACTTGCGCTTGATAATACAGGGAAACCACATATAGCATGGGCAGATAATACAAATGGGAATTATGATATATATTATTTGTATTGGAATGGCAGTGCATGGGTGGATAGCGATGGAACAGGGCAGGAGAGTATCAAAATATCAAACAGCCCAATGGACCCGTTTAATATGAAGCCTACTTTGTGCCTTGATAATAACTTTAATCCCTGTATTGCTTGGAATGATGGTTATGCGCTTAATTATCTTAAATGGAACAACGGTTCATGGGTTGATGCTGACGGAATAGGTACTGAATCAGCTGTCATACCAATAGGAGGATTACCTTCTATGTTGAAGATGAAACTTAATAATAATGATAATCCATGTATAATATGGCAGGATAATAACTTGCTTTTTCAAAGTGCAATTTATTACCTGTGGTGGAACGTGCCAACACCGACACCCACAAAAACAATTGAATTGTATTCAGGAGATGACATAATTATTTATCCCAATCCTTTCAGCATAGAAAGGGCATCGAACAATGTTTTGAAAATTATTAACGCACCTTTAAATTCAGTTATAACAATATATACTGTGTCAGCTGAAATGGTTGTTTCAATTGGTATTAAATCAAATATGACTATATGGAATGGAAAAAATATAAAGAACATCAAAGTTTCGCCTGGAATATACTATTATATTATTACCAAAGATAAAAAAGTTTTAAAAAAAGGTAAATTATACATTTATAAATAAATGAAAGGAAATAATTTTTGAATAAAAAGTTTGTAGTAGTTATATTTTGCATTTTATATTTGCTATTTGATGCAAATTTATATACTATGGGAAGTAAAGGGAGAGAATTTTGGCTGGCTTTTCCATATTGTCTTACAGGGACTTCAACAAAGTATTTTATAATAGCAAGTGAAAATAACACAACCGGGACAATAGAAATTCCCGGACTTGGATTTTCAACAGATTTTTCTGTATTAGCTAATAATGCAATAATGGTAAAACTTCCTATAGGGGCAGAAATGATAGGTGCTGATTCAATAGAAAATAAGGGAATTCATATTATTGCCTCAAATGAAATAACAGTGATTGGTTTGAGTTTAAGATGGGTTTTAACGGATACGTTTCTTGCATTACCTATTGAAATGTTAGAAAAAGAATATATAGTTTTAAGTTATAAAAATGGAGGAGGAGGACCGGGGACACAGTTTGTAATTGCTGCCTGTGAGGATGCAACAAGCATTACAATAACCCCTTCTTCAACCACAGGCATAAGGGCAGCAGGAATTCCATATAATATAATGCTTAATGCGGGGCAAGCATACCAGTTAAGCGACAGAATTAGTATGACAGGTGATCTTTCAGGCACAATTATTACATCAGATAAACCTATTGCTGTTTTTGGTTCTCATAGTTGCGCACAGGTTCCTATTACAGTTTATGCATGCAATCACATAGTTGAACAAATGCTGCCTGAGAAGTATTGGGGAAACGAATTTTTTTCAATGCCTTTTGCAGATAGATTTAACGGCGATACTTTCAGATTTTTAGCTTCAAGAGATAATACAAATATTTATGTAAATGGAACATTGATTACGACATTAAACCGTAGTCAGTTTTTTGAACAAGTAATAGATATGCCTTCATATATCACATCAGATAAACCTATTTTAGTAGCACAATATTCTCATGGTATAGAATATGACAACGCGCCTTTTGGTGACCCTTCAATGATGCTTATTATGCCCTTAAATTTATTCGGGACTAATTACATAACTTATACATTGAACAACATCTGGTTTGATGTTAATTATGTGAATATAATAATCAGTGAGGCATCGCTTGGCAAGATTACAATGGATGGTTTATTTTTGCCTGTAAACATCTTTAATGTTATAGGCACAAGTAGTTACTATGGGGCGCAAATATCTGTAACCGAGGGCATGCATACTTTTACAGGACCAGAACCTTTTGGAATTTTTGCGTATGGTTTTGCTTATGCTGATGCATATAGTTATCCCGGTGGATTTAATTTGCCTACATTTACAATAACACCCACGCATACAATTAGCCCAACCATAACAGCAACGAATACAATAACAAAAACAAATACAATTACGCCTACATTTACACAAAGCTTCACACCTACAATAACACCAACACCTGCTTCGTTTTATTTCAAACTTATAACAAACTATCCAAATCCTGCAAAGGATGAGACGAATATAATTTATGAGATTGGCACACCTGCTAATGTGTTGGTTAAAATATTTACAATAAGCGGGGAAAAATTAGTTGAGATTTCACAAAAAGGAAATAGTGGTAAAAATGTTTTAGGATGGAATTTAAAAAATAAATACAAAAAAGATGTTGCAAATGGGATATATATTTACAGTATAGAAGCAACAGCGGGAGAGGAAAAGAAAGAAAAGTGGGGTAAAATAGCAGTGTTGAGGTGAAAAGTGAAAAGTAGAATATTGAATGTGAAATGTGGAATGTGTGTTATTGTCATTACGAGTTTGGCGAAAGAGAAGGAGAAGAAATACGATAAGGGTTTATGAGTCAAACGAAGTAATCTTGCAGTTAAAAACGATTGAAGTTACAGGATAAAAAAAAAGAAATGATGTTATGAATAATAATTATTATGTTTATATATTAGCATCAAATAATAATAGAGTGCTTTATATTGGTGTTACAAATAATTTAAAGAGAAGGATATATGAACATAAAGAAAAAACAATAAAAGGATTTACATCTAAATATAATGTTAATAGATTGGTATATTATGAAATATATGAGGATGTAAAAGAAGCAATAAAAAGAGAAAAACAATTAAAAAGTGGAAGAAGAAATAAAAAGGAACGATTAATAAATAAATTTAATAAAAATTGGAATGATTTATATGAAACGATTTAAAAAAGAAAAGTGAAAAGATGTCATTGTGAGGAAGGCGAAAAAGAAGTAGTTAAAGGAAGTAAAGGACGTATGAGCCTGACGAAACAATCTCGCTTTTTAAAACGCTTGAAGGCAAGCAATAAACAGCAAGATTGCTTCGCAAAACTCAAAAGCAGTTAAGCAAAAGGCAGAAGTAAGTGTTCGTTTTGCTCGCAATGACAAAACAACAAAATTTGAAGATAAAACATTTACGAATTAAAAACATAATACAAATACAATTTGCGATTTACAATGTTTGTTTCTATTAAATTTAAAGATTTGAAGATTTTACATTTAAAGATTCTATTTGTCTTTTTCTTTTTTTTGCCTTTTGTTTTCTTATTTTTTCTATTCTTTTTAATCTCTCTGATGTTCCAAATAATAATTCTTCTACTTTCTCGCAAAGCAAGCGCCTTGCTAAAAACCTGTTTAATTCGCGCTCGCGTGTTTCACTGCATTTTACTTCAATATTTGTAGGAATGTGTTTTAAATAAACCGCATTATGGGTTTTATTTGCTTTTTGCCCGCCTTTTTTACCTGATAAAATAAATTTTTCAATTATGTCTTTTTCCTGTATGTTTAATTTTTGCATTCTTGATTTTAACAAATTAATTTTTTCCGGATTTATCATATAATCACCATTTTTAAATTTATTGACAATTATATAATAAAATAGTATAAATGTGTTATTAAAAAAAGGAGAAAATTATGATTGGAAAAAAAGATATAGATAAGTTTTATAATTCAAAAACAATTGCAGTTATAGGCGCATCAAGAAATAAAAGAAAGTATGGAAATATGTTATTTGCAGAATTACAGAAAAAAGGTTTTAATGTAATACCGGTTAATCCTAATACAAAAGAAATAAACGGCAAGCAGGCATATAGTTCAATAAAAGATATAAAAGAAAATGTTGATGCAGCAATAATAATTGTTTCTTCTGCACAACAGGAAAAAGTAGCCAGAGAATGTGTAGAAAAGGGCATAAAACAGATATGGATGCATGAACACATTATGAAAGGTGTTACAAACCCGCTTGCTCTTGCAGTGGTTGCAAATTCAGGTGCAACTCTTATTACCGGCTTTTGTCCATTTATGTTTATGCCTGCAACCGGCTTCCCGCATAACCTTCACAGAGCAATTCTTGGTTTATTTGGTGCATTGCCTAAATAATTTATTTTTTAAAAGGAGTAAAATTATGAAGAAAATTTATATTGTTTTTTTTGTTTTAATTATAATTACTTTGATTTCTTGTCAGAAGAATACAGAAAATGTGACGCCTGTAAATCCACAACCATCAGCAACACTTACATCCACATTAATTAATTCAAACACAATTACACCAACACAAACAATAACTTTAACTTCCACAATAACACCTACATCAACCGATACACCAACAGTAACAATAAGCCCAACTTTCACAATTACTATGACATATACTGCAACAAGTCTGCCAACAACAATATATATAAAATGTATTGGAACACCTTCTTTATGCAATCATCAGGACACCTTAATTATTGAGGAAGCGCCTTATAATAATTATGGAAATTTGGGTGTTGCATCTATTGGAACAGATGGAACTGCTAATCATAGACGTCGTGCGCTTTTTTATTTTGATTTATCATCAATTCCATCTAATGCAGAAATCATTGATGCCAGATTAATATTTTATATAAGTAATTTTCAATTACCTACAAACGAAATTAATATTTTTGCTTACAGAATGACTTCTCAATGGAATGAAACCACTGCCACATGGAATTCACTCTCTGGTGGTTCTTATGATGCACAAATAGGTGCAAGTAATATAACAAATCCAGTGCAGAATATAGCATGGACATTATTTTTAGATAAAATTAAGATAAAAGAATGGATTGATGGAACAAAAATTAATTATGGATTTATATTAATTTCAAATACTGAAGATGGCTCAAATTCTGATTGGATTTCTATTTATACAAAAGAAGTAGAGCAAGAAAATTTCAGACCTTATCTTATGATTATATATAGACCATAAAGCATTTTATGCGTCTGACCCGTTTTGTGCGTTGAGAAATTTATAGTTTTTGATTTGTGGTAATTATATTTTTTGATTATCAATTCTTGACACCTTACACTATTAATATATAATTAACTAATGAAAAATAACAATATAAATTGCGGTATGGAGTTTGCTTATTAATAATTAAAAACAAGAAAGCGGGTAATAATGAAAAAGAAAAAATATAAAACAGATGAAACAACAGGACTTAAAATTCCAGTTGTTGAAGAAGAGATACAACAATGGCAAAAGGATGAGGACCAGGAAAAAGCAATCAGACATAAAACAGGACCATTACTTATAATTGCCGGTGCAGGAACTGGAAAAACACGGGTAATTACAGAAAGGATAGCATATCTTATAAACGAAAAAATTGCAGAACCAAAAGAAATACTCGCTCTTACTTTTTCAGAAAAAGCAGCTGCTGAAATGGAAAAAAGAGTATATGAACTTGTTCCTTATGGTATGATTGATGCTCATATTTCTACTTTTCATTCTTTTGGTCATTCAATAATAAATGATTCTTTTGCTGATTTACAAATTGCACCTGACTGGAAATTGATAACAGATGTTGATGCCATAATTCTTGTAGTGCAGAACATAGACAGATTTAATTTAAAAATATACAAACCGCTGAATAACCCCGCCAAGTATATTAAAGTAATACTGGATTTTATATCAAAACTAAAAGATAATCTTATTAAACCCGATGATTATTTAAAATATGCAGATAATTTATCAAAAAAAGCAAACACCCAAGAAGAAAAAGAAATAGCAGAAAAACACAAAGAACTTTCTCATTTCTATTCTATATATGAACAATTAAAAACTGAAAAAAATCTTCTTGATTATGGCGATTTGATAATGGTGCCATATTATTTGTTTTTGGAAAAAAAATCTGTTTTAGGCAAATATCAGAAAAAATTCAAATATATATTGATTGATGAATTTCAGGATACCAATTTTGCACAGTTTGAATTTATAAAACTCATTGCGGATAAATACAGAAATATCACAGCAGTAGGCGATGATGACCAGATGATTTACAGGTTTAGGGGTGCAGCAATATCAAATATAATGAGTTTTAAGAATTATTATAAAGATGCAGAAGTTATTGTTTTAAAATCAAATTACAGGTCGGCCCAATTAATCCTTGATGCGGCGTATAAACTTATTCAAAATAATAACGACAGATTAGAAAAAAAAATAAATATCACAAAAAAACTGGAGTCAAAATATACTCCCACTCACCGCTTAAACCCTATTAATATAAACATATTTTCAAATTATTCAGAAGAAGCGGATTTTGTAGCAAATGAAATAGAGCGTTTGATTAAAGAAAAAGGTTATACTTTTAAAGATTTTGCTGTACTGGTAAGGGCAAAAAATGATGCAAAAATATTTTTAAAGACATTTGAACGAAGAGGTATAAACTATATTTTTACAGGTGATGAAGGTTTATATAATAAAAAAGAGATTCAATTTTTTATTAATTTTTGTCGTATGCTTGTAACTCCTTTTGAGTTTAATCCATTATTTGATGTTGCAATATCTCCATATTATGACATAAATCCTTTTGTAATGTCAAAAATCATAAACAGGGCTGCTGATTATGCAATACCAGCTTATGATGTTATTAAAAATATTGACTTGTATCCCGAATTAAATATAGAAGCAGAAAAACCCAAAATTAATAAACTCATAAATGATATTGAATACTATAGTAAACTTGCTGTTGATGGATTTTCTGCCGGTGAGATTTTATTTGAGTATGTCAGTAAAAATAAAATTTTTGATAATCTGTTAAAAGAAAATTCTCTTGAAGCAGAACAAAAAATAGCAAATATTTCCAAGTTTTTTGATATTTTAAAACAATTTTCTGTTAATGAAGAATATGATACATTGCAAAATTTTGTTAATTATATAGATTTAAGACAAAAAGCAGGCGATAATCCTTCTGCTGATTTGTTTCAAGGGGTAGATGAAGATGCTGTTTTTGTTTCTACAATACATAAAGCAAAGGGTTTGGGTTTCCCTGTGGTTTTTATAATTGCTTTAATTCAGGATAAATTTCCGGGTAAAATAAGGGCGCAATCGGCTTTACTATTACCAGAAGAATTGATGCATGATTTGGTTGATGAGGAAACATATCAAAGGGAAGAAGAGCGCAGATTATTTTATGTTGCAATGACAAGGGCAAGAGATGCACTTTATTTAACCGCCGCAAAACAATACGAGGGTGCATCCGGAAAGAAAATAAGTATGTTTTTAAATGAAATAGGTTTTTCTGAACCGGAAGAAAAAGATATAATAAAACAAAATCCCGAAGATAAAGTAAAATATTTTGAAAGAAAAGAAAATATAATATCTGATGTGAAAAGAAGAATTGATAATATTGTTTTAAGCAATTATCAGATAGATGATTATATTACCTGCCCGTTTAAATATAAATTAATTCATATTTTAAAAATGCCTATAAGAGAGCAACCGGAAATAATTTATGGACTGGCAATGCACAGGGTTGTTTCTGAATATTTTAAATCAAAACAGGAAGGAAAAGAATTAACACTTGATGATTTGAAAAATATTTTTAAATCACTATGGAAACCAATCGGATTTATTTCAAGGCAACATGAAAAAGCAAGATTTGAAAAAGGTATAGAAAACATAGAAAGATTTTATTTAAAAGAAAAAGAGAATAATATCATTCCTAAATATATTGAAAAAGATTTTGATTTTAAATTGTCTGAAAAACTTACAATAATAGGCAGATGGGATAGAATTGATGAAGTTAATGGCGAATCAATAATAATTGATTATAAAACTTCTGATGTAAATTCTATTGAAGAAGCAAACAAAAAGATAGAATCGCCAAATGTGTATAATCAATTAAAACTTTATGCAATTGCTTATGAAAAAGTATTTGGCAAACCAGCGGATAAAGTTGGTGTATATTTTCTTGAAGCATCAATAATTGTTTCAAAAAAAATAAGACGTGATGTGCTTACAAGATATGAAGAAAAAATATTTGATGTGGCGCAAAATATAAAAGGTGAAAAGTTTGACCCTGCCCCGGAAGCCCATAAATGTTCTATGTGCGCTTTTTATAATATGTGTCCTTTTTCAAAAGCAGATATTTTATTTTAGATTTTAATATCTAATTTAAATTATTTTTGATATAATTATACAAAAATAAAATATAGAGGGAAAAATGAAAAAACAGACAGATGAATGCAAAAAAACGATATCGGTTATTTGCGGCAGAATTGGCTCTACTTTTATATCCACAGTTATCCGCGGAATAGAAAATAAAGCAAATGAAAAAAATTATAAAATTGAATTTCACTCCTTAAATTCATTAACCGAAGAAGAAACTAGCAAAACAATAGAAAAAATATTAATAGAAAAAGATTCACATGGTATTGTTGTTGTAAGTTCTACTCCTTCAAAAATGGCTTTAAATAAAATTCAAAAAAGCAAAATACCACATATTTTTATAGAACGAAATTTTAATCAACATCATTGTATTATGATTGATAATTTTAAAGCGGGTTATAATGCGGGTATGCATTTAATAAAAAAAGGAAGGAAAAAATTGGGTGTTATTTTAGACCCGCAAACAAAAGATAAAACATCTGCGACTTACCACAGGTTGGAAGGTTTTAAAAAATGTTTAAAAGAAAATTCAATTAATTATAAAGATATAATAATTACCTCTGTTAATTTTCATAATATAGAAGAAGGCAGAAGTGCTTTTGATAAAATTTATAAACATATAAAAAAAATCAATGGGATTTTTGGCGTTGCCGGTGACCTTGCTGCAATCGGCTTTTTACTGGAAGCAAAATCACATGGTATAACAATACCTGATGATATTGCCATAATTGGATTTGATGATGTTGAGATGGCATCTGCAGTTGAACCGTCATTAACAACAATAAAACAACCCATATTAAAAATGGGTGAAGAAGCAATAAATATTTTACATCAGGTTTTTAATAAAAAAATAAAACATCCTGCAAGGTTAGTATTAGACACAGAATTAATAATAAGAGAAACAACATAAAAAATTTATTTTTGGGATTTCAAAATTATTAATTATTTTTTATTAAAAATTACTTGCAAAAAAAAATTATTATTATATAATTTTTACAAATTATTTGCTGAAAAATCACATACAAGGAGGATACTTAAATGGCAAATAAAAGTGCAAAAGTAAGTGAAAATGTTCCGGGAAAATATTATGTTGATGACCAGTGTATTGCCTGTGGTGTTTGTGAAGGCACTGCACCTGAAAATTTTAAAATGAACAATGATGGCACACATGCTTATGTTGCCAAGCAACCGGAAAATGATGTTGAAGAAGGTCAGGTAAAAGATGCTATGGGTTCCTGTCCGTCTAATTCAATAGGTGATGATGGAGAATAAATAGAAATAATTTCCTTTTTTATTGGAGGAAATCCCTGTGAGATTCAGGGTGCTGTTCCGCAACGGTAATCTTGGATTAATCAAGTAGCCCGGTCCACCAGTAAAATAAGGCAAGTACCTTCGCGAAAAGGGAAAAATAAATAAAGAATATAAAATTCCCCGACGCGAGTCGGGGTTTTTTATTTTAAAAGGTGAAAAATATGTATATTTATCTCATAAGGCATGGTGAAACAAACTGGAATGATAAATTATTATTTCAGGGACATACAGACGTGCCACTTAATAAAAAAGGTAAATTACAGGCAAAAAAGATAGCTGGTGAGTTAAAAAAAATAAAATTTGATTATATTTTTTCAAGTGATTTATCAAGGGCATATGAAACAGCAGGTATTATAAAAAAATTGACGGGATTTAATGGGAAAATAATAAAATCAAAAGAATTGCGCGAGAGAAATTATGGTAGTTTTGAAGGAAAAGAATATGAACTACTGCGTCATAAGAAAAGTAATTTTGATGGAGAAAAAGACATTAAATTTTTCAAAAGAATAAACAGTTTTTTTGATTCAATTATTAAAAATTATAAGAATAAAGACATTGTCATTGTGACTCATGGCGGAGTTGTTCGCCAGATAATTGCTTATATACTTGGTTTAAAAGATTATAAAAGAATAAGGATTTATAATGCTTCAATATCTGAAATTTATTATAACGAAAAAAACAAAAAATTTTTTCTGTTACGGTTAAATAGTATGGCACATTTATCTTATAAAGAAAGAATAAAAATACATAAACATATAATAGGTGTTTAAAATTGAAAAAAACCGGATTAATTCAACTTTATACAGGTGATGGAAAAGGCAAAACAACAGCAGCAATTGGACTTGCAATAAGGGCATCAGGGCAGGGAAAAAAAGTTGTTTTTTTACAATTTTTAAAATCAGGTGATTTTAATTCTGGCGAGGAAAAAGTTTTAAAAAAATTAAAAAATATCAAATTCATAAAATTTAATGAACAAAGTCCTGTATTCAATAAAAAATTAAATCTGAAATATTTAAAAAACAAATCAGAAAAAAATATAGAGCAAGCCATAAAAATTATTAATTCCGGAAAATATGATATTGTTATTCTTGATGAAATAACTCATCATTTTAAATTTAAAACAATAAAAATAAATGAATTTTTTAATAAAATAAAAAAAAGACCAGATTGCGTAGAGATTGTTATAACCGGCAGATGGATTTTAAAAGAATTAATTAATAAAGCTGACCTTGTAACTGAAATGAAAAATATAAAACATCCATTTGATAAAGGAATATTTGCAAGAAAGGGCATAGAATATTGATGCGAGTTATATTTGTTTTTATTTTATTTTTACAGTTAAATTTTTTATATGCTGAAACAATAATAGATGATGTTGGCAGAAAAATTGATATAAAATTACCTGTTTCATCCATTGTTTCTTTATCCCCGGCTCATACTGAAATGATTTATTTTTTGGGACAGGAAAGTAAACTAAAGGCAGTTTCAGTAAATTGTAATTTCCCAAAGGAAGCTGCTTTAAAAGAAAAAGCAGGGACTTTTTTAAATCCAGATATAGAAAAAATTTTAAAAATAAAACCGGATATAGTTATATCCGGTGGTGGAATACAAAAAAAAGCAATCAAGAATCTAGAAAATTTAAATATCCCTGTTATTGTTTTATATCCAAGAGATATAGAAAATATAGCTGATAATATGTATCTTTTGTCTTTTATAACAGGTTGTAAAGATTGTCCAATTAAAATTAAGAATTTTTCCACAAAAGTAAAACCTCAAATAAATAAAAACATAAAAATTTATATGGAAATATGGGGCAGTCCTGTAATGGCAGTGGGCGGGACGTCTTTTATAAATGATTTAATAAAAAGGGCAGGAGCACAGAATATTTTAAATGATACAAAACAGGAATATCCTAAAATTTCTGATGAATTTGTAATTAAAAATAAGCCGGATATTATTATTTTACTTTATGAGCCAGAAAAAAATTACAAAGAAAAATTCAGGTTTAAAAATACGCCTGCCGGTAAAAAAAATCAAATTTTTGTTTTATCAAAAGAAGAGCAGGATGTTTTTTTAAGAACAGGACCGAGGATAGTCCAAGCTTTTAATAAACTAACAGAAATTATAAACAGGATAAATAAATGAAAAAAAATGTTTTGATTTTTTCTCTTATAATATTACTTTTCTTTGCAATTTTGTTTTCTTTGATTTCAGGTAGTATAAAAATATCAATAGAAGAATTATTAAATGTATTAATAAAACCGTATTTTAATTCTGACAATAGTTTAATTATATATAAAATCCGTTTGCCGAGAATTTTACTTGCCATACTTGTTGGTGGTATACTTGGTGTTGTTGGCTCAATATTGCAGGCGATTTTTAAAAATCCGCTTGTTGACCCGTTTATTACAGGTGTTTCATCAGGTGCTGCGTTTGGTGCGACAATTGCAATAATTTTTAATTTTTATTCTTTAACATTTTTTGCAATATCAGGCGCTGTTCTTACCATTTTATTTGTTTATAAATTATCTGTTAAAAATAATAATCTTAATCTTTATAATTTACTTTTAATTGGTGTTATGACAGGCTCGTTTCTTTCATCTCTTATTATGTTTTTAAGTGCGTTTTTTAATAAGGATTTAATAAAAGTGGTTTTCTGGCTTATGGGCGACCTTTCTATTACAAATTTTACTTTACTTAAATATTCTTATTTTTTTTCAATAATTATTATTTGCCTCTGTATTTATTTTTCAAATGACTTAAATATTTTTTCACTTGATGAGGATGAAGCCAAAATATCAGGAGTAAAAACTGAATTCATAAAAACATTATATTTTTTATCATCAGGTATTTTAACAGGTATTGCTGTTGCATTAAGTGGAGTAATTGGTTTTGTCGGTCTTGTTATACCGCATATTATGAGATTTTTCACAGGTCCGGACTTAAGAATTTTAATGCCGGTTTCATTTATTGGTGGCGCTGTGTTTTTAATTATTTGTGATACAATTGCAAGAACTCTTTTTTTACCTGCAGAAATACCTGTTGGTATTATTACAGGACTTTTGGGTGCTCCTATTTTTATATTGATTTTAATAAGGCGGAAATAATGAGTATTATAAAATCAGAAAATATATCATTTAGATATGCTGAATCATATAATAATTGTTTAAATAATATTTCTATTGATATCAATGAAAAAGAAATGGTTGCATTGGCAGGACCAAATGGTGCCGGTAAGACCACATTGTTTAAGATTATTTGTGGCTTAATAAAAGGTTATGCTGGTAATCTATACGTATATGGTAAAGACATAAATCTATATTCTAATATTGAACTTGCAAAGATTATTTCCTATATACCCCAGACAGACAATTATATATTTGATTTTACTGTTTATGAAATAATTGCAATGGGCAGGAGGCCATATTTGAATAGTTTTGGTATATTGTCTAAAAAGGATAAAGACATAATTTTAAATATTTGTGATTTTTTAGGAATAAACAAAATTATAAAAAGAAAATATTCAAATTTAAGTGGTGGAGAAAAGCGTCTTGTTTTAATAGCACGCGCCCTTGCACAGGAAGCATCTGTTTTGTTAATGGATGAACCAACCACTTATCTTGATTTATATTATAAAATACTTTTTATGGATAAACTTTTAGAATTAAATAAAAAAGGAAAGACAATTTTATTAATTTCCCATGATATAAATCTGATTTCTGAATATATGAACAAGGTAATTTTAATAAAAGAAGGGAAGGTGATATATGATGGAAAAATTAAACAAGTTATAGATGAAAAAAAATTAAAAGAGGTCTTTAATTTTGACAATTTTATTATTGAAAAAAACAAAGTATCAGGCAATCCAAATTTATTTTTTATTCCAACAAATAAAACAGGAGGTTAAATATGAAAAGATTTATTTTTATTGGATTTATTTTTGCTTTACCATTTTTACTTTTTTCATTTACGGATGATTATAATAAAGTAAAAACATTTTATGAATTAAATGCAACAGACCAAAAAAATGAGCAGGGTTTTGAGATGCCAAATAAACAAGCCCCCGGCTATGAGTTAAAAAAATCAGAACCAGTAAAAAATAGAGATTTAGGTGAAATAGTTATAACAGCGAGAAATATTCCTGAGTTACTTTCTCTGGTTCCTAAAGATATTCAGATAATAAAACCAAAATCAGAAAATTTATATGGAGAAAATAAAATAATTGATATGCTTGATAATTTGCCAGGTATATTTATAAATAAAACAGGGGTAAATGACAGCATAGCAACTGTTTCTATACGAGGCACAGGTTCCAAATATACTCTTGTTTTACTTGATGGCATTCCATTAAATGATTTTATGACAGGCGGAGTTGATTTGAGTAAAATTGATAATTTAAATATAGGTAGAATAGAAATCATAAAAAGTGGTATGTCATCAATTTACGGGGCAGATGCATCTTCTGGTGTTATAAATATAATAACAGGTGAAGAAGAGAAATATTATTTACGTACAATAGGCGTTTATGGTACAGCTGATTATAAAAAATACTCAGTATCATCTAATTCAAAGATTTTTAATGTTGATTATTCTGTGAATTATTCAGAAGAAAAAAAGGGAGATTATTTTCCAAATTCAGATTTAGATAAAAAAATTGCAAATGCAAAGGTTTCTTTTTCAAACAAAGGGCTTATAAATATTTTATTAAATGGGTCATATTTTAAAAGAACAATGGGGATACCTTATAATGATTTTGGACCTTCTATTGCAAGACAATCTGATGAGGACTTTTCATTAGGTCTTATTGATGTTATTAATCTTGATTTTATGACTGTAAAAATAAATGGTTTCATTAAATCAGCAGATTTAAAATACGATAATCCAGATATATATTATCCTGTGCATTCACGGCATATAAAAAAAGAATATCAGGCAGCACTGACAGGAATATATGAAGAGGGGCAGTGGTTATCTTTATTAGCTGGCTTGGAATGGAATTTAAAAGATCTGGATTCAACAGATATTGGTAAAAAAAATACTACAAATAATGCGGGATTAATAAATGCCACTGTTAAATTATTTGAAGAAAAATTAATTGCTAATGGTGGTGTTCGTTTTGATTTGAATTCTGAGTATGGTAATTTTAATAGTGAAAATATTACTGTTTCATACAAATTCCCTGATAAATTAGAGATTTTTGGTTCAATTGATAAATCATTTTCTGCACCAACTTTTGGTAACCTTTACTGGCCTGCATTTACATATGATTTTATGGGAACCACTTATATTTATACTTCCAATTCTGATTTAAAACCAGAACAGATGATGACTTATGAGATGGGCTTGAAAAAAAGTATTGATAAAATGGATGAAACAATAAGTGTTTATTATAAGGATATCACTGATTTAATAAAATACGTTGACGAAGCTTCCGGTAATACAATAACAAATAAACCGGTAAATATTGACTGGGCAAAGGTTATGGGTCTTGAATTAAAAGTAAATTACACGCCGTTTGATTTTTTAACATTGTCAGGTAAATGTGATTTTAAATTTGAACAAAATGAAACAACAAATACAGGAACTGCTTATTCACTTGGTGGCTATAACATAGAAAGCACATATCGTATTGCAGGAATCATTAAGATGCCATTTAACACAACAGTTGGTTTAAATGGTGATTATATAAATTATAATAAGGATTATAGGGGTAGAGATGTAAAACCATATTTTTTACTTTCCGGCAGAATAACCCAAAAAATTAATGATAATTTTGAAGTTTATTTACAGGTAGAAAATTTGCTTGATAATAAAGAATATGTGACTGTTGCAAACTATCCAATGCCGGGAAGAGAATTTTTAACAGGTTTAAAAATAGAATTTTGAATAATAATAAAATAGGGGGTGGATTTTCCACTCCCTATTTTGTCTGAATTAATTTATTGTCCTTAAGAATTAAAACAACTTTTTTTAGTTGTGTTGGATTGTCCTGTGAATCATTTTGATCTTTTGTTAAAAAAGCCAAATATATTTTTTTATTCATTATTTTAAGTAATTTTATTTTTATTCTATCACCAATTAAAATATGATTAACATATTTTAAATCTCCATTTTTACCTGTGAATGCATATAAATAATAATAAACTTCATTTCCAGAAGTAGAAACAGCAACTATTGAAATTGCATCATCTGTATCGTCATTATTTAATTCGCCTTCTTTGAAATCAACAACAGATGCCTGTATTTTTGCATCAAATCCCTGCATCAGCGATTTTTCAAAATATCCATTATCCATTTGTAATGTTTTATCAGGGGATAAATTATTAGGATAAGAATAGTTGTTTATTTGTTTTTCATAGCTATTAAAAATAGCACAACTATATAAAAAAAATATATAAATGAAAATAAATATAACAATATTTTTTTTCATAATTAGATTATATCATATTTATATAAATAATAAATAAAAATTTTAAATTGACTCAAATATAATATATTATATAATACAAAAACAACGGAGGTGTTGATGAAAAAGATAAAAGTTTTATCAATAATAATGCCTGTTTATAATGAAAAAAGCACAATAGAAAAAGCAATAAAAGAAGTTAAGCGTGTTAAACTTTTTTCAATGAAAAAACAAATAATTATAATTGATGATTGTTCAACAGATGGGACAAGAGATATATTGAGAAAAATTCAAAAAAGGGATAAATCCATAATTGTTGTATTTAAAGAAAAAAATCAGGGCAAGGGCTCAGCGGTTAGAGAGGGAATTAAATATGCAACAGGTGATTTTATAATAATTCAGGACGCTGACCTTGAATATACGCCAGAAGATTATAGTATTATGTTAATGCCAGTACTTAAAGGTTATGCTGATGTTGTATATGGCTCAAGATTTTTAGGCCCGCATCGTTCTTTTTTGTTCTGGAATTATATGGCAAATAAATTTTTAAATTTTTTTACAAATTTTATATATAATACAACATTAACAGATATGGAGACATGTTTTAAACTTTTTAAATCAGAGATAATAAAAAATATAAAATTACGTTCAAATGGTTTTGAAATAGAACCAGAAATAACATCAAAGGTTTTAAAGAAAAATGTAAGAATATATGAAGTGCCTATTCAATATTTTGGCAGGGGCTATGAAGAAGGTAAAAAAATAAAAGCAATAGATGGAATAAAAGCATTCTGGACACTTCTTTGGTACAGGTTTTTTGACTGATGGATAATAAAATCAATAAAATAATATTATTTTTAGGCATATTGCTTCTTATTTTGGGACAGTTTTTTTTACTTTATTATAAGCAAATCTACATTTTTATTTCATTAACTGCAATATCAATTCTATTATTTTTATATTATTATTTAAAAAATTATTTGATGTTAACAATTAATTTTTTATTATTAATTATTTTAACCTTTTTAACAATTGCCGGATATGTCAATTTAAATAAAAATACATTGCCATTTATTTTTTTCTTAATTTCAGCTATTATATTATTTTTAATTACAATTATTACAAGGGATTTCTTTAAAATTACAGATATTAATTTTAATAAAGAAAAAATACATAAGTGGGAAATTTTATATATTCTTTTCATAGTTATAATTTCTTACTTTTTTTATTTTTTTAAATTAAATGAAATTCCACCTGGGGCTGTTTATCATGAAGGTGTTATGGCATCTCATTTTCCAGCACTTGAAAGACCAAATTATATGCCATATATGCCTGATGACCAGGCAAATTGGTCAACTTTTGTATTTTATCTTGGATTATTTTTTACCAAAATTTTTGGATATAATATAGGAAGTGTCCGAATTCCATCGGCTATTTTTGCATTATTATCAGTAATTGCATTTTATTTTTTATTAAGGCGGTTAACCAGTTCTTTTACAGCAGCAATGATAACACCATTATTTATGGCAAATGAATGTTTTATTTCTTTATCAAGACAGTTTTATCCGGTAACTGTTTTATATTTAGCACCGCTGTTAGGGATGTATTTTATAATAGAAGGTGTTTATAAAAATAAATGGTATTATTATTTATTTTCAGGTTTTGCTGTTGGTTTTAGTTTGCATGGTTATTTAGCAGGCAGACCAATTATTTTGGTATTTATTATATGGTTATTTTTTTTAAGTTTTATTTATAAAAATAAATTTATACTTTTTAATTTATTATTTTTTATTCTCGGCTTTATTATTACTTCTTTACCTGTGATTTATACTGCAATTTTTCATCCAAAGATTTTCTGGCATTATGTGCATTTTGTTGACCCCAAAAAAGGAGCAGATGTTGTAACACGATTGAAACAATTTTTAGATGCCATAATTCCACATATCAGATTGTTTTATACAGGAGGTGATATTGAATCATTGTTAAAACCGGCAGGCGACCCATTTTTTTCACGCGAACCGTTTGCTATGATATTGTTTACAGTTGGTTTTATATTCTGTTGTATTGCGTTTTTTAGGCCTGTGCCTTTATTATTATTTTTACTTTTACTATTTTCTTTTATACCTTCTTTTTTTAGCGGAACAACTATGTTGAAAAGAAGTTCTATGGCAATACCTGCTATTTTTTTAATTGCAGGTTTTGTTTTTGAAGTAATAAATAAAATATTTTTATATAAAATAAATAATATAGTAAATAATATTGGAAAAAAATTTTTATTTACTATATATAACATTTGTTTATTATTAATAATAATTTTTAATTTTTATGCACCAATAAATGGGTATTTCAATTATATAATCAAAGATCCGGAAATAAAGAAAACCTTCAATTACCATATATTTAAATATGTTGAAATTATAAAACAAAATGAAAATTGTGTTGTATATAGAGCTTTTCCATACATTAATCCTGTATGGACAATTTTATTGCCAGCAAAGATTAATATAAAAAATTATGAAGATATTTTTGAATTCATTTTTAAAAATGAAAACAAAGATGTGATTTTAATAATAGACCCATTTATGGACAATGTGGCAGATTTATTTAAAAAATTATTTGATAATTTAACAGTATATAATTTTATAGAAGAAAATAGAAATATAAATTTAGAAAATAGTCAATGGAATCAATTTGTTGATTGCTTTAATCCTTATTCATATGGAAGTGTGTTAAAAATTTTTAATAGTGATATAAGCAAAATAAGAGGGAAAATGATAAAATTAGAAAATTCAAAATATGAAATTATTGATATATATGACAAAAATTTTAAAGATAATTATTCAGGAAAATATTTAAATCTAAAAACTTCTTTTTTTATTGATTGTAATAAAAAAGAAAATAAAATTAAAGTTAATCTGGCCCTGCATAATTGGACTATCAAAATCGATAATAAAATAATTGAATGTAATAAATATTATAATATTTGTTGTGGCATACACTTTATTGAATTTTCTGGAAGAGCTTCAATGTTTGGGAATGAAAATGAACCCATAACTGTGTATGTTAATGACAATAAACTGGAAAAAGAATGTTTTGTAGCAATTGATAATCCATATGGACTTAAAGTTAAATATTTTAATAAGATAAATGGATGGGAAACAGGTAAGGAAAAGTTTTCAATTTCCCAATTTTTGTATCCTAAAAGATATTATATAAGTCCGATATCCTATCCTTTTTCTATAGAAGCAAATGGATATATTAAACCCGGAGAGAATGGTAAATATATATTTGCACCTAACCGATATATGCGTGCAATGGTTTTTATTGATGACAAGCTGGTTTATGATAATTTACATACCACTAATCCTTTTAGCCCTTTTTTGGAAAATATTGATTTAAATAAAAACCATAAATATAATATAAAGTTAAGATATAATTTTCAATATGATTTTGGTGGACCTAAAAACACAATAAATTTAAATTATAAAAAAACAACAGAAAAAGATTATCAGCCAGTTCCGGTTGATTGGATTTTTATTTATTAATTAATTTTTTTTGATATAATATTTTTAATAATTTAAAAAAGGAGTTTGTATGAATTGGTTTAAATTTTTTATTTTTTTATCTATAATTTTATTTTTAATTAGTCAGTTCTTGTTTATTAAAACCCAAAATTTATTTTATGTTTTTATTATTTTTATTTCTTTATTATTATTTGCAATTGTTTGTTTTATAAAGAATATAAATTTAAAATGTTTTACTAAAAATATTGCTAAAAATTTTTTGTCTTTTTTTCAATTAAATATTATTAAACTAATTTTATCTTTATTTTTTGCATTATTTGGAATGTTTTTTTTAAAAATATCATCTTTAATTATTTTTTTTTTATTTATACTTTCTGGAATATTTTTATTATTTATCATACCTGAAAAGCAGAAGATATTAAAAGATTTTTATTTAGATGGAAAAAATTATGATATTTCATTTAAAGAGATAGAGTATTTCCTTGTTTTTATTTTAACATTTTTTGTTTTTTTTGTTAGATTTTATAATTTTGATTCAATCCCGCCTGGTAGCCAAGGACACGAAGGTACTATAGCTGCTTCTTATAAATTGTTAAAATCAAATTACATTCCTTTTATTAGTGATGGACTTGATTGGCCAACATGGGTTTATTATCTTGGGATTTTTTTCTCTGATATTTTTGGATTCTCTGTATTATCTTATAGATTTTCATCTGCAATAATAGGAGGATTATCTGTTATTGCTTTTTATTTTGTTGCAAGGCAAATAACTTCGCCATTTACTGCTTTGATTTTTTCTTTTGTTTATTCAGTTCAGGAAGTATTTTTAATTTTTTCAAGAATGGCTGGTCCGCATATAATATGTTTTATTCCACATATTTTAGCTTTTGGTTTACTATTGCAGGCAATAAAAAATAATAAATGGTGGATGTTTTTGGCTGCTGGTATGGCTGCTGGTTTTGGTTTGCATGCTTACTGGTCTGGAAGGACCGTGCCATTTATTTTTTTATTCTGGTTTATCTGGTTATTTTTATTTTATAGAAAAGAAATGCCTTCTATAAAAAATCAATTAATTTTCTGGCTTGGATTTTTAATTATATCAGGACCTGTGGTTTATGTAGCAATTACAAATCCTGATATATATTGGGGATATATTAAAGGAATAAATCCTAATCAAAGTAAAGGAATTACAGGTTATTTAAATACAATAAAAGAAAGATTACCAGTATATATACAAATGTTTCATATAAGAAGTGATTTATACTGGGGTTTTAAAACAGCGTATGTTCCAATATTTGATTATGTTTTACAGTATTTTTTCCCTGTTGGCTTTTTTATGTGTTTGTTTACATTCTGGACGCCACTTAGTTCTTTTTTAATTGCGGCATTTTGCGCAGGAATGCTTCCTGGTATTTTAGGCGGCGATAATCTCATGCATCCAACGACTAATAGAATAATTATGGTTTATCCAATTGCTTCTTTATTTGCAGCAATTGCATTTGAAAAAATCAGAAAAACGTTATTATCCTATAATATTAAGTTTATTAATATTGGCTTAATTTTTTTAGGTTTTGTTATTACACTATGGTCAATAATAAATGGCTTAGATAATTATTTTAATAAATATATGAAACATCCTGCTGTTATTACTTCTTTAGATTATGCTTCATATTTGTCTGATATAGAAGCAAAGAAAAACATAGATAAACAATTGGTTTTAACTCATTTTTTAATAGATGAAAATGTCAGGACTATTTTTTATTTACATAATAGACAATATATATTACCATTTAATTATGATGGATTTTTAATATTGGATGAAACCAGAGATTATTTATTTTTACTTCCAGGGCATTTAGAACAATTGGTAAATTTTTTATATAAATATTTTCCAAATTCAAAAATAAAAAAGTATTATTTTGATAAATTAGACCATGAATTTTACAAAAAAAATATGCTTATGCAAGAACCATTTGCAAACTGGCCAGATCCTTTTAATAAAGAAGTTGTGTTAATAAGTATGAGTGTATTTAAAGAAGACATTAAAAAATTTCATGACCTTATTGATGATTCTTCAGGTAATTATGCTCAGGCATTTGAAAAAAATTTTTGTGAGAGATATTCTGGTAAAAAATCTTCTTTTTCTGGTGCAATAATACTTGATACAAATTATTTTAAGTTTTATGAAGAAAGTAAGGCAAATACTTTTAATGTAAGATTTGAATTACCTTGGACAGGATGGCAATTATTTGTTGATGGTATTCAAAAAGAATTTAATAGGAGTATTACTTTAAGCAGGGGGATACATTTTTTTACATTAAAAGGTAATATTCCTGTTAAAAATAAAGGTGAAATCCCTTTAAAAATTTATTCAGAAGGTTTTAATTATAAAGAAAAAGGGCACCCTTATTTTAAAGAAGAATTAATTGAAGATAAAAAGGTAATTGCTTTCTCAAAACCTGTTGGATTAAAATACAAATATATTAATGGAATGAGTTCATGGAATGAAAAACCTGTATATGAAAAGCAGGAATTTTCATCAATTAAACACATTTCATATGGAGACTTAAATTGTCCATTTTCCATTGTCGCAGAAGGTTGGCTTTCTCCGATAGAAAGTGGAACTTTTGAATTTATGCTTATGCCTTTTATAAAAGGAAGAATTTTTATTAATAATATATTGGTTTATGACAATATTAATTATCCACAGTTATCTGTGAAAAATGTAAATGTTGATTTAGAAAAGGGGAAAAAATATAAAATAAATATAAATTATCAATTTTATTGTGCTGACCCGCGTATGAAAGTTTTCTGTGTTTATATCAAAGGGCCACAGGATACAAAAGAAAAAATTTTACCAATTGACTGGGTATCTCCATATTAAAGGTGAAAAAATGACAAAGTGTTTAACCATTCTTACATGGAATGAAATAGAAGCAGCAAAATCATTATTTGATAAAATTCCAAGAGATTTTGATGAGGTTTTTGTAATTGACCCTGGGTCAACTGATGGAACTATTGAATTTTTCAAAGAAAGAAATATACCTGTTTACATACAGGAAAAAAATGGAAGAGGTGTTGCTTTTCTAATGGCTGCAAATATCTCAAAAAGTGATTTGATTGTATTTTTTGGACTTGATGGTAATGAAAATCCTGATGATATAAAAAAATTATTTGCTGAATTAGAAAACGGAGCTGATATGGCAATCTGTTCAAGATTTATGAAAGGTTCAAGAAACGAAGAAGATGACGAATTATTTCCGTTGAGAAAATGGGCAAATCAGGCATTTACACTTTTGGTGAATATTTTTTTCAATAGAACCGGTAGATATATTACTGATTCAATAAACGGGTTCCGTGGTTTTAAAAGGGAAAAATTATTACAACTTAGTTTAACTGCCGAAGGGTTTGCAATAGAATTTCAGGCAACAATAAGAGCATTAAAAAAAGGTTATGTTATAAAAGAGATACCAACAATAGAAGGAGCAAGAATAGGTGGTAAATCAAAAGCAAAATCAATACCAACAGGATTAAAAATACTTGGCATATTGTTGAGGGAATTATTCAAAAAATGAGGTGCTAAATGGTAAAAAAGAAAAAAGCATTAATTACAGGTATTACAGGTCAGGATGGTTCATATTTAGCTGAATTTTTACTTGAAAAGGGTTACAAAGTTTATGGAATTGCAAGGCGGGTTTCTAATCCAAATTTAAATAGAATTATGCATATAAAGGATAAAATAGATATAATAAGTGCAGATATTCAGGATATGGCATCAGTTTACAGAGCAGTAAAACAGATAAAACCGGATGAAATTTACAATCTTGCAGCTATGTCATTTGTTCCTGTTTCCTGGGCAGCGCCTTATTCAACTGTTGATATTGGCGGACTTGGTGTTATAAATGTGCTCGAATCAATTCGTCTTATTGATAAAAAAATAAAATTTTATCAGGCATCATCAAGCGAAATGTTTGGAAAGGTAAGAGAAACACCACAGAATGAAAATACACCGTTTTATCCTAGAAGTCCTTACGGCATTGCAAAAGTTACAGGACACTGGATAACTGTTAATTACAGAGAGAGTTTTGGAATTTTTGCCTGCTCAGGTATTTGTTTTAATCATGAATCACCGAGACGTGGACTTGAATTTGCCTCAAGAAAAATAACATATAATGTTGCAAAAATAAAATTAGGATATGCAAAAGAATTAAAAATGGGAAATATTCATTCAAAAAGGGACTGGGGATTTGCAGGTGATTATGTGCGTGCGATGTGGATGATATTACAGCAAAAAACACCAGAGGATTATGTTGTATCAACCGAAGAGACGCACGAAGTCAGAGAATTTCTTGATATTGCATTTTCTTATGTGGGGCTTGATTATAAAAAATACGTAAAAATTGATAAAAATTTATATCGCCCAGCAGAGGTTGAACATCTTGTTGGAGATAGCTCTAAAATAAGAAAAAAAATAGGATGGAAACCGCAGGTTTCTTTTAAACAACTTGTTCATATGATGGTTGATGCTGATTTGGAATTTTTGAAAAAATGCAGACCAGAAGAAATTATATAAATTTTACCGGAGTTATTAATGATAACAGTTGGTGATTTTAGAATTGGTAAAGAAGAAAAAGATATTATAAATGAAGTTTTGGATAGCGGCAGAATTTCAGAAGGGAAATATGTAAAAAAATTTGAAATTGAATTTGCAAAAAAAATCGGGACAAAATACTGTGTTGCTTTATCATCAGGAACTTCTGCTTTAATTGCCGGACTTCTGGCGCTTATTTATTCAGGTAAAATAAAAAAGGCAAGCAAAGTAATAACAACACCGGTAACATATATTGCAACAATAAATGCAATTGTGTTATGTGGACTGGAGCCGGTTTTTGTAGATATATCAAAGGATAATTTTAATATAACGCCTGAAAACATAGAAAATGTTTTAAAAAATTCAAAAGCAGGAGAATTTTCATTAATATTACCTGTTCATTTAATGGGTTACCCATGTGATATGAGTGCAATAAATCAGATTGCCCAAAAGTATAATTTACTTGTTTTTGAAGATACTGCTCAGGCGCATGGAACAAAAATAAATGGTAAAAATACAGGAACTTTTTCAATTATGGCTGATTATTCTTTTTATATTGCCCATAACATTCAGGTGGGTGAGATGGGCGCGATTGTAACTGATGATAAAAATTTGGCAGGACTTGTGCGTTCAATAAAAGCAAATGGAAGATTGTGTGATTGTCTTGAATGCACAAGAAAACAGGGCATCTGTCCTCACCAGCCCAAGGATGAACTTGATAATGACCCACGGTTTACACATAGTTATGTAGGATATAATTTTAAAACGATGGAATTTCAGGCAGCACTCGGTCTTATTCAAATATCAAAAATGGATGAAATAATAAGTAAAAGAGCTGAAAATGTGAAAAAATTAAATGAGAGGTTAAAAAATTTTTCAAATATTATAAAACTTCCTTATTATTCTCCTGATATTAGTTATCTTGCATATCCATTGATATTAAAAGACACAAAAAAAATATCAAGATTAAAATTAAGGAAAGAACTGGAAAATCGTGGTGTAGAAACCAGACCTTTGTTTGGCTGCATTCCAACGCAGCAGCCGGCATTTAATTATTTAAAAAAACAATATGAAGAAAAATTGCCTGTTGCTGATTATGTTGGAGCAAATGGATTTTATATTGGTTGCCATCAATATATCACAGATAATGATATAGAACACATTGGAAAAAGTTTTGAGGAAATTTTTAAGGAGTGATTTCTCCTTTTTAAAAATGCTATGATGAACGGAGTAAATTTTAAAGAAAGTAAAAAAGTAAAATTAAAAATTGATATTTGACAATTGATGATTAATTAACGTAGGGACAAATAAACATCGCCCAAAATCAGAGTGAGAACAAGTGGGCGAGATTAGAGCAAGAGAGCGAGAGCGAGATTATTTGTAGGGCCGAACCTGTGTGTTCGCCCGAAAACAGGCAATCAGCAAATGAGACAAATCCCCCTAAGTCCCCCTTTGCAAAAGGGGGAAAGTAAGAAAATTCGCCTCTTTGAAAAAGATGTCTATTACCCATAAGTATTAAGAAGCAGGTATACCGCTGATTTTTTCGTAAAAAACGGTTGAGGAAAAGTCGGGCAAATAATTTGTAGTCAAAAGTAGGCGAGGCTTACGCAACACCCCTTAGATAGGATTAAGAAGGGCGTTAAAATTGGGAGTAAGTAAACTAGACAACACTGCGAACCACCCGTAATTTTCCTCAAAAATCAGGATATACCTGCTTCTTATTAAAAAAGAAGATGTGGGTAATGGACAGTTTGAAAAAGAGGGGGTAGGGGAGATTTAATTTCCTTGTTGATTTTTAGTTGGCAATTTCGGATTGAAAAAAGAAAAAATAGCAAACAGTAAATGAAAATTGGTATGTAAGGGCAAATAATCAACGCCTTAAATCAGAACGAAAACAAGAGAGCGAGTAAATGGAAAATCAAGCAATTTACGTTTTACGATTTACAATTTAAATAAAACGAAAAATGAATAGCAAAAAATTTAGATATTTTATGTTTTAAAAATGCAAATCGTAAATTGAAAATTGATAATTAATAAACATAGGAGAATAAAATATGAGTAATTACTGGAAAGATAAAAAAGTTCTTGTTACAGGTGGTGGCGGATTTATTGGGTCACATTTATGTGAAGAATTGGTACAAAGAGGGGCAAAAGTTATAAGCGGTGATTTATCAATAGGACATTTAAAAGAAAGTCCTTTAAAAAACAAAATAAAATTTTTAAAAATAAATTTTTTTAAGAATACACAGTGTTTGCAAAAAATTAAAAATTTTGATATTGTAATGCATCTTGCTGCAAAAGTAGGTGGCATTGGATACAATTTAAAATATATGTCAGATATTTATATTGATAATTTGCTTATTTTATCAAATATTGTAAAAGCAATTTCAACAAATAAAATTAAAAATGTTTTACTTGTGAGTTCTGCCTGTGTTTATCCGAGAAATTCAATCATTCCTACACCAGAAACAGAAGGATTTAAAGATATTCCTGAAGAAACAAACGAAGGTTATGGCTGGGCAAAAAGAGCATTGGAAATTGCAGGTAAAATGTTAAGGCGCCAGTATGGAACAAATGTTGCAATAGTAAGGCCATATAATGCTTATGGACCAAGGGATAAATTTGATTTGGAACAGGCACATGTTATACCTGCTTTGATAAATAAAGTATTTAATACAAAAACAGGGGAAATAGAAGTTTTAGGAAGTGGTAAACAGACACGCTCATTTTTATATGTAAAAGATGCCGTCTCGGGTATGTTACTTTCTATGGAAAAATATCCTGTGGCAGATGCTGTAAATCTTGGCAGTGACGAAGAAATAACAATAGAAGATTTAGTGAAAATGATAATAAAATTATCAGGCAGAGATGTTAAAATCAAGTATAACAAAAATGCACCGGAAGGTTATAAAAGGCGTTGTGCAGATATCACAAAAGCAAAAGAAAAACTTGATTTTAAAAATATGTGGAAATTGGAACAGGGATTAAAAGAAACAATTAAATATTATAAAACAACCTTCTTAAAAGAAAATGAAAAATAATTCAAAAGGGAGCAACAATCATATAAATCTTTTATTTACAATTTTATTTTTTATTTTATTACAATTTTTAATATTGGACTATGTTTTTTTCCAAATTATTTATTCTTCATATTCAATTTATATTTTAGCATTTTTGTTTTTACTTTCGTTGGGTTTTTATTATTATAAAATAAATGGATTTTATCTGTTTTCTTTATTGCCATTATTTATTGCTATTTTTATTTCAGCAAATTATCCTGAAAATTTTTCTGTATTTGTTATTTATTTTTTGTTTGCTGTTTATATTTTTTATATTTATAAAAAAAATTATGTATTTATGAATAATGATTATGAGCCAGATATATATATTTTTTTATTTTTTTTCGTATTAAGTGCCTTTATAATTTTTTTAGTATTTCTATCAAAAGAAACAATAACTGTATTGGATAGAAAAACATTGAAATGGTATATTTGCCTCAGAGGCAGTGGAGAACATATGAATCTTGTGTTTCATTCAAAGTTTAATGATGTTAGCAGATTGATTTTACCGATATTTTTTTTACTTGCGATTTTTATTTTTAATTTTTTAGTTGGAAAACAAATAATAAAAAAAGATATATTTCTAATAATAATTTTAATTTTATTTACATTTATAGGTAAATTTGTAATTGCTGATTTAAGTGATAAAGGAATTGATGTAATAAAAGAAAAAATAGAATCTAAATATAATTGTTCATATTATTATTTTGCAGAAAAATATAAAGATAATTTCTATAATTTTATAAAGGACTACACATCAATACATCAAAAAGAAAGAGATAATGCTCATATTAAAGGGCATCCAATATTACCTGTTTTGTTATACTGGTTGATTATAAAATTTACTTCCCCTTCATCTTTTATTGCTGGAATTATAATTGCTTTTTTATCATCTTTAACTGTTATCCCTCTTTTTTATATTTTAAAAATATTTTTTAAAGATAATATAATTTCATATTTTGGGTGTTTTTTTTATTCTATGAGTGCAAATAGTTTAATATTATCAATAGCAGGCATAGATTCAATTATTGTGCTGATTTTTTCAGTTACTTTATTTTATTATTTATTTGCCTTAGATAAAAATAAATGGTATTTATTTTTATTATCAGGTATTTTTTTTGGAATTAATTCTTATTTAACTTTTGGCTTGTGGCATTTACTACCATTTTTATTTATTTATTATTTTATTTATGAAAAAAATATAAATAAAATAATAGATAAAAATGAAATATTTAATTTTATTCAAATGTGTATTTATTTTGTTGCAGGTATTTTTTTATTTCATTTTTTAATCTGGGTATTGTTTTTAGGGAAATTTAATTATTTTGAATCTTTTAATATTGCTAAATTAGTTCATATTGATATTATATCTTTCAGACCTTATAAATTGTGGGTTTGGTTAAATTTTATTCACTGGTCTTTATATATATCAGTAGGATTAATTTTATTATATTTTTATAGATATATTATGGCTTTGACTGGAAAAATAAAAATGGACCCATTTTCTTTATTATCTTTTATATTTTTAATTGTTAATTTTTTAAGCTGCACAGCAAGAGCAGAAACTCATCGTATCTGGATGTTTTTAATAGTTCTTATTGTGCCTGTTAGTATAATGGTTGTAATAAATAAACAAAACAAAATTAACTTTTTATATGCCAATATTTTTACTGGCTTGATTTTCATAAATTCAGTATTAATTGAAATTTTTATCACAGATGCTCATTAATTAAAAAACCTAAAGATTTATAATTTTTTCCCGATAAATATATAAATTTTATTGACATTATTTAATTTATTAAATATAATTAAATAAACAAGGGCATTGAAAGGAGATATTATGAGAAAAATTACAGGAAATATTTTAGTAATCCTTTCTGTTTTACTGGTTTTATTTATTTTAAATTTGTTTCATAATAATACAAATTCTGATTTATTAAATGCTTATACACCTGGGCAAGAAAATTGTTATCCACCTTATGAATATGGACCGTATTTAGTTAATGCAATGCAGGGACCATCTGCAGGAACCTGTCCGACAAGCGGACCGCCTGCTGATTCTCATAATGACTGGACTGCATGGCAGGGATATGCTCCAGCGCCTTATTCTACACCTGGTATTTCTTTAAATGTTATACCTGAGTTGGGTTCGCCAACATCAAGATTTGGTACAGGATATTTGCGTATAACATGGACTGGGAATGAATATGGCAGCAGTGAATATATTTATTTGCCGTCTACATTATTTGAAAATCAGGGATGCGCCGGTGGTAGTCAGGATTGGTCCTGTTATGATTATTTTAGGTTTTATATTTTTGATAATGTTTACAAAAATTCGGCACCAGCATCAATTTCACAGACCGCTGCTTTATATAGCAGCAATGGTGTAACAATTACAGCAGGTGCTATTACAGTTCCGCCCCAATCAGGTGGAAATTGGACAATCCATTATACTGCTTCTTTGAATTATTTAAGGAACCAATATGATATAGTTAATAGCAGTTATTTGGATATTAATAATATTGCTGGTATAAAAATTAATGCAGTTAATACTGATTATACAAAAGCATGGCCTAATAGTCCAATAGGTGGTGTATATCCACCAGATTCAAAACAAATTATAATGTATTATGACTATTTAACTTTGGGTGCGGATACTGCTTTTCCAGAATATGGAGCACCAAATAATGTATCTATAACAACAGCAAAAATTGGTTCAAATGTTATTGGCGCGTATATTGGTTGGGATTGGCCTACTCCTGAACCAACGCCTGGTGTCCCTATTACTGGCTATCATATTTACAGGTCGTTAAATACACCGGGAGGCGGGCATCCATATATACCAATTGGAATAATTAGTTCTTATGCTGTAAATCATATTACTGATACAACTTGCCCGGGTGGCAATACATATTGTTATAAGGTCTTAATATTAAATAATGGACCTGATGTATCATCTCCAACCAAAAATGCAATTAATGCAACATATCATGAATCTTTGCTTGATGATGTTCTTGAATTTTGTGGATGGGTAGATGCACCACCACCTACACCTACTGCTACAATGACAATGCCACCGGGTGGCTGGCCAACACCCACTGATACACCAGCAACACCACCACCTACGCCAACATTTACTAATACTCAATCACCAACACCTTTACCCCCCAATGCTGACTTATCACTTGCACATGTTTATCCCAATCCATATAATCCTAATAAAGGTTCACGTATGTTTTATGTTGATAATGTTGTTGACCAGACAAAAATTTATATATATGCAATGGATGGTTCGCTGGTAAAGGATGGAGTATTTAATAGCAATCAGGGCAGATTTGCCTGGAATGGTTTAAATAAAAATGGCACAAAAGTTGTTTCTGGGCTTTATTATCTTGTTTTAGAAAGTCCTTCTGGTGAAACAAAGACATTCAGAATAATTGTTTGTTATAACTGCGACCCGGTATATACTCCATAGAAAAAGGAGAGCAAAATGAAAAAAATATTAATTTTATTAAGCTTGATATTTATATTTTCAAATATATTTGCTGCTGAATATGGTGGCGTGACTGCATCACCATATTTGAATTTAGGAGTTGGAGCAAGACCTTCTGGAATGGGAGAGGCATATACAGCAGTAGTTGATAATGTTGATGCTGCCTGGTGGAATCCAGGAAATCTTGTAAAAGTTGAAAATCCACAATTTGCTTTTATGCATAATCAAAATTATGGAGATACATCTTATGAATATTTAGCTGTTGCTTTTCCTGCACAGCAACTTGGATTAGATATATGGGGTACTATTGGAATAACTACTTTGCTTGTGCGTATAAGTGATGTTGAAATAACAAAAGAAGCTCCGGATGGTTCTTATTCTTATGATTATGAAGCATATAAGAGACAATCTGGAGCAGAGTATCAGGGGGCAGGTGGTGCTGTTATTGGAATTTCATATAGCTGGCAGGCAGCAAAAATGTTTTCAATCGGTGCAACAATAAAAGTAATAAACCAGAAAATTGCAAATGAACAGGGCTGGATACCGGCAATGGATATTGGGATACTTTCAAATACCAATGTTAAGGGGTTTGATGTTGGTATTGTATTTCAAAATGTCACATTTATGCAAATGAACCAGATAGAAGGTGCTCCTGATGCGCCACTCCCATTAAATTTAAAATTTGGTATTTGTTATAAACTACCGCGACTTTTTACATCAGAGAGCGATCCGAGAGATAAATTTGTTTTTGCATTAGATGGTATATATTCCATACAACCGGCAAATATGCCATTTAAATTGCAGACCGGTTTTGAATATTCATTCAATATAAGTGATATTAATTTTACTCCGCGACTCGGTTACAGGTTTAATGGACAGAATTTTTTAAGTGATTTAGGCGCACTTGCAGGTCTTACAACCGGATTTGGTATATCAAAAAATTTTACAGGTGTTGATATTGCTCTTGATTATGCATTTATACCTTATGGTATTTTGGGTCAGTCACATAGAATAGGGCTTACTATTAATGTCGGAGAGCCAACAGCAACACCAACTCCTGTTGCAAACCAACCACCCAAGGTTGTAAGACTAAAACCAGGGACAAAAAATATCATAGTTACTTGGTCAGCACCTGATAAAGTGCAGGCAGATAAAATAAAGGGTTATAATGTGTATATGAGTTATAAGCCAGGCGGTAAATATTATAAATTAACAAAAACCCCTGTTCCGCCTACAAGATATTATCTAAAAGTTTCACCGCTAAAAAGTGGTTTGCGTTGTTATTTTGTTGTAACAACAGTTGGAAAAGATGACAAGGAAAGTCCGTATTCAAAAGAAATTTCTGCTGTCCCAAGGTAAACATAATTAAAACTAAATGCATATTTTCAATAATTATAATTTTTACTTAATTTAATGCTTTTTAAATTAAAATATTCAAAAGTTGATATTATAAAAATTTTATTTTTTTTATTATCATCAATTATCTTATTATTTCATTCATTTTATTATTTGCCTTTTATATCTGACGACTCTTTAATTTCTTTACAATATGCAAAGCGTTTATTACAGGGTAAGGGATTAACATGGACAGATGGTGTGCCTGTAGAAGGATATTCCAATTTATTATGGATTTTATTAATTTCTTTATTTGGATTATTTAAAATTGATTTGATTTTTCTTGTAAGATTTTTAGGAATTGCATTTAATATTTTAACTTTATTTATTTTTTTTCTGATATATGACAAATTAAAATATAAAAATATTTTTGTATTATTGTTAGTTAGTTTATATTATGTTTTTTCAGGCCCAATTGCTGTATGGGCAATTGGCGGTATGGAACAACCACTTTTAAATTTTTTATTTGCAGTTTCTTTTTATTATACAATTGACTTAATTAATAATAAAATAACGAAAAAAAATTATTTAAAGATTGGAATTTTTTTTGGTTTGATGTGTTTGACAAGAAATGACAGTATTTTATTTGTTTTAATATTAATGGTTTCGTTTATTATATTAAATGGATTAAACAAAAAAAATATAATAAATATATTTTATTTTATTTTACCTGTTATAATTTTAATTGGAGCACAAATAATATTTAGAATTTTTTATTATGGAGATATAATCCCAAATCCTGCTTATATAAAACTAGGCATAAGTAAATGGCAATTTGATTCCGGAATTGTATATTTAAAAAATGGTTTTAAATCACAGTTGCCGGTTATTTTATTTATTTTAGTTTTTTTTATTTTGTCATTTAAGGATAAATTATTAATACTTTTATTTTCTTATTTATCTATATGGCTTTTATATTTACTTTTAATAGGGGGTGATATACTTCCTGCTTACAGGCATATTACAATTGTTATATTAATTATTAATTTTATTTTAATTATAAGTTTAAATAATTTTTTAAATTTATATAAAAAATCAAAAATTTTAAATTTTACAATTATATTTTTATTTTGTGTTTTATTATTATTTCATTTTAAAGGTCAATTCAATGACAGGATAATAAAAAAAGCCAAAGCAGAATTGTGGGAATGGGAAGGAAAAGAAATTGCTTTTATGCTTAAAAATGGTTTTAATGAGCCAAAACCAACAGTTGTTACATCTTCTGCAGGAAGTATTCCTTTCTGGTCAGATTTACCGGTTATTGACTCGCTTGGTTTAAATGATTATTATATTCCAAGATATTCTAAAAAAAATCCTTTAGATAAACGTATAGGGCATAATATGGGTGATGGTTATTACATATTAGCACGTGAACCTGACATAATTATTTTTTGTGGCCCCTGGGGAAGTATTGGCCCCTGTTATACAAGCGAAGCACAAATAGCAGATAGCCAGGAATTTAAAAATAACTATGTGCCTGTTTTGTTTAAAATAGAAAATATCAATAGAAAAATTACTTCAATTATGTGGATAAATAAAAACAGCTCTAAAATAGGGATTAAATATAATGATAATAAAATTTATATACCTGCTTATTTATTAAGTGATGATTTGAGAAACCCTGTTTTTTTTGATAATAAAAAAAATCAATTTGAAATAATAATATCAAAAACTGTACCTGCTATTGTTAAAAATATTGAACTTGATAAAGGAAATTATATTATTGGCACTGATAAAGAAATATCTGGATATTTAGAAATAAAAAATATATTTTCAAATAAAATAAGAAATGTTAAAATAAATACAAATATTTATTTAATTAAATCAAAATATGAAATAAAATTATACACTGATAAACAGGAAATAGTTAATATGGTAATAATAAATAAAACAGGCGGCTAAATATGAAAAAAAACTTTTATAATATTTTAATGGTTTTAATATTTATAATTTTATTTTTATTTATTGTATTTATAAAAAAAGAACAAACTGTAAGTGAAGATTTTTTTGAAATAGGGAAGATAATAATTTTATCTTTATTAATGATTGGTTTAAAAAAAATAATTGACAGTTTCAAAAAAGGTAATGATTTATCAGATAAATTAATTATAACAGGAGAAATTGCTTATGATTTATCATATTTTTTAATTGGCGTTATTTTATTAAATTACAGTTTTTATCTTTATCATAATTATTTAATATGGAAAGCACTTATATTTTTTATTTTTGGATTAATATTTATTTTTACTTTTTTTTATATTTTTAATAAGGACCAATCGATATTGTCTTCAATAATCCCTGTCTATAAGCAATATAGTTTAAAAATATTAATTGCAAAAATAATAATAGCCATAATGCTAAGTTGCCTTGCAGTATATTTTATTAAAACTAATAAAAAGATATTAGTGACAATAACTTACATATTTTTATTTATTCAATTATTATTAATTTTTATTTTAAAATCAACAGCTGAAGATGAATCTGGGAAAAATGATTATAAACAAACTTATGATATAAAATTAAGGATTTTCCAATTTTTAATTTTTGCTCTATCATTGTATCTTTATTATTTAACTTTTTACCATATTCAAAAATATAATTTTCAATTTGCAATTTTTTATTTTATTTTAGGAAGTTTAATATGGACATTATCATTTAACGGATATTTTAAAATATCATCTGCAAATCAAATAACAACAACTAAATTTGATGTTTTTTATACTGCTTTTATTTTTATTTTAAGTTTTTTAATTTTTAGTTATAAATTAATGGAAGTTCCACCGGGGATTCTTGGTGATGAGATTTTGAGTTTGAGGATGGGAAAAAAATTAAGTGAAGGAGCAATTTATCCCATAATTCTTGAGGAAGATTTATATAATGGTATGTGTCTGTCTTATTATTTATTAATTGCGATTGCTGGAAAAATTTTTGGTTTTAATTTTGTTGTTGCTAAATGGTTAACAATTATTGTTTCAGCGATTGAAGTAGTATTTGTTTATTTATTAATTAAGGATATTTTTAATAGACGCGTTGCAGTCATGGCATCAATTTTATTGCCTTTATTTTTTATGCAGATATTTTATAGTAGAATTGTTTTGCAATGGGGTTGGGTTCCTGCTTTTGCAACTGCTGCATATTATTTTTTCTTTAAAGGTTTAAAGGACTCAAGACCACTATTTTTTATAATATCTGGAATTATTTTAAGTATAAATTTGGGTTTTTATAGTGCTGCCAAAGCTTCACCTATACCACCATTTTTATTTATTTTATTATTATTAAAAGACAAAAGGAAATATATATTAAATAATTGGCAGGGAATAGTATTAATGCTTCTGGCTTTATTTCTAACTTTTTTGCCAATTATAGATTATATGATACATTTTCCAGATAAATATTTTAAGCGAATGGAATATGTTAGTTTACTAAATAGATTTCCATCTAATTTTAGTGATTGGCAAACTTTAGTTCACCATATAATAATGAATATTCAAATGTTTTTTACTGAAGCAGCAAATGGACATTGTCATAACATTCCATCCCAGAATTTCTTGGATGGTTTTTCTTCTTTTTTGTTGATTGTTGGTGTTGGTTATCTTTTGATTACCATAAAGCAGGAAGCAAGTTTATTTATTATTTTATGGTTGTTTTTTGGTTTATTACCTGGTTTTTTATCACGGCTTGGTCCTGAAGACCCATATCCAGCAAGAACAGTACTTTCAATACCAGCAATTATTATTACTTTATCTTTAGGAATAGAAAGCATAATAATAAATATAGAGAATTTAAACAAAAAAATATTCAAATTTGTAATACCATTTATTATTGTGTATATTGTTTTATGGTTTGGATTTTATAATTTGTATAATTATTTTGTTGTTTTTCCAAATGACCCACATATACTGAGTTATTATCGTAATACAGAAAAATTAATGTTTGATTATATCAAAAAAAATGTAGATAAAAAAATTTATATTTCACCTTTTATAAATTTTAATTATGATGATTTATTAGGGAATATACTTGGAATAAAAACAGATTTTTTAATTAAATCTTATGATATTTCACTATTTGAAATATATAAACTATATAATAATGAAAACAAATCAATTTCTATTAATAGTGAAGGAATATATTATAGAATGTTTCCGATTTTTAAAGAGTATTTTCCAAATATTAAAATTAAAGTTTTTTGGGAATATAATTTTTGGCAGTTTGATAAAAATTCAAATATTAAATATTGTTATGGATGGAAATATCCTGATAAAACAATAGATTTAAATTATGAGTATGAAATTTTTTATTTATATGAACCAATAGTTAAATTTGTTAAATTGGTTAGGGCTGAAATACCTTTTAATGATATAGAAAATCTTTTTAATTTAAACGTTGATTTTTATAAAAATGAAGTAAAAATAAAAAATCAGAAAATGAAATTTCCAGTTTATTTTAATAATATTGATTATGATAAAATTATTATTAATGGATTATTAGATGTTTTTGATTATGGTTATTATGAATTTAAATCTAATATACCTGATTTATTAATTTTTATTGATGATAAAAATATAAATAAAGCAACTGAATTATATAAAGGCCTTCATAAAATAAAAATAATATTAAATAAAGGGAATTATAATACAATAGAATTAAAATGGAAAAATAAAGATATGTCTGATTTTCAAATAATTGAGAATAAATATTTTATTGATTCAAATAAAATTTTTGGATTATTGGCAAAATATAAAGACAATAATAAAAATATAGTTGTATATAAATCACTACAAACAGTTTTAGATTATAGGTTATATTATTCTTATAATAGGCCTGAATATAGATTTGTAGGACCTAATGATTGTGTTATTGAATGGTCGGGGTATATTGATATAAAAGAAGACGATATTTATAGTTTTAAATTGTATAATTTAAATGATGCTAAAATAATAATTGATAATAGATTGATATTTGAGAAAAAAGGTGATAAAGAATACATTTTACCAGTAAAATTTAATAAAGGAAAAAAGAAAATAAAAATTATACGATACAATACATATGATAATTATGAATGGTATTTAGCACATGTAATAAGATTTATGTATAAAAAAAGTGAATGGGCTGAATATGCTCCTGTACCTTATTATATGTTAACTTTAAATTAAATTTTAATATTTTATTTTTATTACTTTTTATTTTTTAATTATTTATAATATATTACTAAAATTGGTTGATTAAACCATTGAGAGTTATTAAAAGATACATATGGTATATTATTATATGCATAAATTGAATATTGCATATTATAATTATTGTCTTCAATTGGTGCACCAACATCTTTCCAAACATTATTTATATAATGGCGTACTATTTTTTTGTTTGTAAATCTCTTGTCATCGTCAACTATATATCATTAAAATCATTTGCATATATGGCTTTATTAGTTCTTGAAGAAAAATAATTTACAATTGGTCCTTTTATAATAAAGTAATCAGCAAGATTAACATAATATCCGGCACCTATACAGGCCTTCTCGTACGAAAAAAATACAAATGGAATATTGGTTGTGTTTCTCGCGTAAGAACCTGTATCTGTATTCCCAAATCTTATACTAACACATCCAGAATCTGAACATTTATATGCTCTAAATTTATAGTAGCATCCATTACACAATTCTCTAAAAGCTATATAAGCAACACCATTATTAACATTTAAATTTAAATTATCAATATTTGTATATGAACAACAAAAACTTGGTTCACCAACATTTGTCCAGTTTTGATTAGAATATACAAGAACAGATAATTTACCATTATCTACATTTTCTAATAAAGCTAAATATGGTTTATCATGTAATCTCTCAGTTATAGGAAGTGATAATAAAAATTGAAAATCCCTCTTAATCTCCCTTTAGAAAAAGGAGAAATAAAAATGAAAATTTTTTTTAATTCCCCTCTTTTTTAAAGAGAGTTATCATGAAAGTGGCTGCCCTCCAAAAAGTAGGATATAATATCCTACTAATAAGAGAGGTCGCAAATAGCGCCTCAAAAAAAATAATAAGGAGATACAGCCATGGAGAAATTATACATCGGAATGGACGTGCATTGCAAGACAGTTTTTGTGTTGTGCAGAATGAACAAGGCGAAGTAGTAAAGGAAAAAGAAGTTTCAACAAGGACAGAGGAGATAGAAAAGTTTTTAAGAGAGGTTGGCGGAGGAGAATTGATGAAAGGGACAGAAATAGGATTGGAGAGCGGACAACAAGCAACATGGCTTAGCAGATATTTAAGTTTTTTTAGGGATGAAGCCAATAGTAATAGATGCAAGAGAAATTCGAGCAAAAGCAAGGCGAATAGGACAGAAATCAGATTGGCGAGATGCATATGAGATATGCGATGGGATAAGGAGAGGGATATATCAAACAATAGTATATATTCCAGACGAGAAAATAGAGAAATTAAGGAATATAATAAAGAGGAGAAGACATTATGTGCGAGTATGCACAGGAGAAGTAAATGCAGCGAAATATATGTTTAGAGGAAACGGGATAAATGTGAGTGATATATTTTTAAGGACAGAAAAGAATTGGGGAACGATGTTTGAGTCAGGAGGTAAAGAATATTTTATTAAGCATGCAAAGATGCACTACGAAGTATGGAAAATAGCGGCAATAAAGGTGAAAGAATTAGAGGAGGAATTAAAAGAGGCGTTGTTGCCATATAAGGAGACGGTAGAGATACTGATGAGTGCACCAGGAATAGGACCAATAACAGCAGCAACATACATAGCGACAATAGGGACACCAGAAAGATTTCGAGATAGTTCACGAGTAGTAAGTTATATAGGGTTGGCAGTATCGACATATAATTCAGGGGGAAAAGAGAGACATGGACATATAACAAAGAGAGGATCAGCAGAGTTAAGAGCGATGTTATGTGAGGCAGCGCAACAGGCAAGGAATCCACAAAATCCATTAAATCCATATTTTATGCGGATATGCGCAAAGCATGGATATAAGAGGGCAATAGTAAGTGTAGCCCATAGGTTAGCACAAATACTTTATAGGATGTGGAGAGAGAAAAAGAGATTTGATATAAATAAGATAAATATAGAGAAAGGAGAATATCATAAGATAAGGAAAATATATTATAAGATAAAAACCAGAGAAAAAGGAACAATAGTAAAATAAGGAAAACAAAAAAAATGATAATCTCGTTACTCAATAATAAAAAAAACAAAAAAATAAATTCCCCGGGGACCTCTTCTGACCCCTTGGCTGTAGTAAAAAGCCTTTAAAGAGTGTGAGGCTCCGGGGACCGAATGAATAACGTGAGGCTGAAAAAGACCTCTAATAGAAGGATGGAGAAAAACGAGATAAAAGTACTTTGAGAGGTGGGAGAAGGTGAAAAAGGTGACTTGGATGCATTTTTCTCTTGACAGCCACTTTCATAGAAGGGGCAGGGGGAGATTTTATGCAGGTAAAAAAAGTAAAGCAAAAAAATTTACTTTATATTTTATAAAAACCTATCATAACTGAGGGGATACTATCTATAAAAAATTCTTATTGCAATTTTTCATTTGAAATAGTAAAATTATTATCATGAGTGACAAAATTAAAAAATATTTATTATTATTTTATTTCATTTTTTTCGTTTTTATTAAATCTGAAACTATTGAAGTAAAAAGAATAACACCATCAAGAGAAATAGCAGATTTTGTATTAAATACTCCAAATGCACATTTGCCTTATTTCCCATATTCAATTACCGAAGGCCATGGTAAAATTTTTATAGGTGGTGATTTTTCATATATTATTGGTATAGATAAAAATACCTGGAAAATAAATAAATTTATAGGGGGTGATTGGTATAATAGAGTTACTTTAATTGCCGGTTCTAGAAATAAATGTAAAATTCCTGATGGCATAACAGATATGAGATTTGATGCTGTTAACAATCGTTTGTGGATGTCTTCCTGGTTTTATCATAATATTATGTATTATGATTTTAGAAAAGATTATTTTGATAATTTTTCAGGTAAATTAAATACACCGGGAAGTATCAGGGGTAAAGGTAATAAAGCAAGATATAATTATATATCTTACATTGCAGTTTCTACTGACGGTAAATATTTGTATGTCTGTGATAAAAAGAATCAAATTATTGTTAAAGTTGATATCCATACATCTATATCATCAATTTTAGCAGGAACAGATGGAATCGCTGGTTATGTAGATGGTTCTTGTTTGACAACAAATGTAAAGATGAGTTTTCCGGATGGGATTTGTGTAAATTCAAAAGGAGATAAAATATATATATATGATAATGAAAGTATTAGAGTCATAGAGCCAGAAAAAGATAAATGTTATACATTATTTAAAATCGGTGCTGGTTTCAAATCTCTTGTAATTGATAGTAATGAAAAATATTTTTATACTTGTAATCCATTGATGGGAAAAGTAATCAGGGTAAGGCTAAAAGATGGATTAATTGAAAATTTTACTGATGGTGGAAATGGGGATAATTATAATTATCCTAAATTTGAAGTTCATAGAAAATATGCAAAATTCAGAGCGCCTGATAATTTAGAAATAAAAGATGATTTTTTATATGTTTGCGACACAAAATCTTTACAACTAAAAACAATAAATTTAAAAAGTAATATGGTGAATAGATTATTGGGTTTTTCCTGGTGGGCAGGTAATTATCAACCAGCAAGTTTTACAGGATGGGCAGAAATAACAGGATTTGATTTTTTTGGTAATACATTAATTGTTTCAACCGGTAAACAGAAAATGATATGTAAAATATATGAAAATGGTATAAAAGAAGATGTTGCAGGTCATATAAGTAAAGAAGAACAAAATTATAAAGATGGTTATAAAGATGAAAGTATATGTTTAAATCCATTTTCAGGTGTTGTTTTATATAAGGATGGAGAGCCATGGTATTTTTTTAAGGATAAAGCAAGCATAAGAGGAGTCAATTTAATTACAAATTATTTAAAAACTTTTATTGGTGATCCCAATTTACCAGGCTGTATTGATGGGATTAACAATAAAGCAAGATTATCATCAGGATCTGCTCAATTAGCAGGATGGAACAATTATATATATATTACTGAAAAAGAAAATAATATAATAAGAAGATTTGATATAAACAAATTAGAGATTAAAACTATTTGTGGAAAATATAAAAAAATGGCTGATTTGGATTCTTGTAATAATTTAAAAAATTGTTTATTGGGTTTACCATCCGGAATTTGGATTGACCCTAAATCAAATGGCAATTTAATTTATTTTTGGGATAATGCTTATGGAAAATGTAAAGTTCTGGATTTAAAGTTAAATAAAATGAAAACTGTTTTTAAAGGTGGAGGAAATGTTAATTCTATTGCTGGTAGATATTATAATGATGAAAAAATACTATTTTTTTACAATAATAATAATAAAAATCACATATCTATTTTTGCATATAATGAAAAATACAACAGCATTGAAAAGATAATAGGTTTTTCAGATAATATTTTGTTTATAGGAGATAGAGATGGATTAGCAAATATGGCAACTTTAGATTATTTTAATTTTTCAATGAAGTGGTTTGAAAATAAAAAAATTTTAATGTTTGATACTTTCCCAACCTTTAATAATTTAAGATATATTGAGTTTAAATAAATTAAAATTTGATACTGTCAAGAATTGTGTGGAAATTAATTAACATAAAAAGGTGCCTCGCCTGTTAATTTGTAATTTAATTCTAATATCTCAAGAAAAAATATCCTCTCGGCAGAATAAAAATTAGGAAACACTCC
>Ga0207433_10001236_pt1 | contig 55623 bp, 50 predicted proteins | sample YelNatPaOPGAMG01_FD_187559 | JGI IMG/M metagenome (GOLD analysis project Ga0207433, IMG submission 187559) | Hot spring thermophilic microbial communities from Obsidian Pool, Yellowstone National Park, USA - OP-RAMG-01 (SPAdes) (version 3) | ecosystem: Environmental > Aquatic > Thermal springs...
ATCGACCATCACAACGACAACCCCAAACCCTTCATCTGGACCGCCAAGGCAGCCGACATACTGGAGAAGGTCAAGCGTGCCCGCGCTGCCCTTCATAATCGGCATTCTGCATGACGCACTACACTAGTTGTTTGACGGCATGGGGTAAAACCTGGTCCCGTAAAGCCGCTGGAGATCAGGTATGGATATCCAAAGTTCGGTGCGCCTGGGCGAACGCTTCCTTTCTCGGATTTCAGAAGGATGAAAGGCCCATATCAGCGAATTGATGAGCAGCCTTTCAGAACAATCATACACTCTTTGTGACAGAGTTCGTGTTGGATAAACGATGGTAAACCCGGCGCGCCGGACAACTTTCTCCACCCCTTGTAGAGAGAAGTTGAGAGAGGCGCGGAGCGCCTTGTACCTGTAGAAGGTATCTTCCTCGACTGTCTTATCTGCTAACAGCATGAGAGAAAGCCGGATGCGTCTTTCAACGCAAAGAGCCCAAGCGAATAGGTCATCCTTGCTTTGGCAGGAGGTAAGGTGCTCATTCCAGAAGTGGAGCTCGAGGATCGGCTCTCCCTTCACAACGGCGAAGCCTTGTCCAATGAGTACGTGGCAGTCACTGACCGCTTCTGATACCCGTAGGATACAATCGCAGCGGCTGCTGAACTCCCCAATCCCGAGACAAACTCTCAAGACTGAGTCAACAGAACGCACGATGAACTTGCCTGTATTCTGCAGGATCTTCCAGTTTGTGGCATCGGAACGTGAGGCGGAGACGGGGTGTTGCGGTCGACCGGACTGGCGGCACATAGACTTCTCTCCTGGACTGCGTCAGAAGAGGTCATTAGTCCGAAGGCAAGGAAGTGGCGACTGGTCAGCTCCGGGCCGTTGTCACAACGTATGGCCCGCGGCAGACCGCGCTCGGCGATGATCTGGTCGAGCACACGCGGATCGAGCGGCCACAAGCCACTGCATCATGCACGAAGTCGAGCGCCCACTCCTGGTTGGCCGCTGTATAGGTTCCCAGCGGCGTGCTCAGGCGCACGCAGTGCTTGCGCTTCTTACGGCGTAGCGCCAGGCCGGCTTCGCGATAGATCCGGTGCACCCGCTTGTGGTTCACCTGCTCGCCCTCACGGCATAACAGCACGTGCAGACGACGATAGCCGTAGCGCGGCTTCTCGCGCGCCAACGCAACCAGACGCTCGCGTAGCCCATCATCGTCCTGGCTTGGCTTGTAACGATAGCTCGAAACCGGAACCAACAACAGGCGGCAGGCCCGGCGTTCGGTGAAGGCAAACTTCTTCCGGATGTGCTCGACAGATGCCTTCATCGCTGCGAGCTCCATCCGTTTTTTTCAATCACCGACTGCAGCGCTTCCTTGTCCAGACTCAGATCCGCGACCAGCTTGCGTAATCGCAAGTTCTCATCCCGCAGCCGCTTGGCTTCCTGCGCCTCGCTCACATCCATGCCCCCGTACTTCGACTTCCAGGCATAAATCGTGTGGGCGCTTACCCCAACCTCGCGGGCCACATCCTCGGCCTTGCGCCCGGCTTCCATCTGCTTCACCGCAGCAATCATCTGCGCTTCTGTGTGCTTGCTCCTCGACATCTTCCCGCACCTTCCTGAATACGAAAATCGTACTCCGCTATGTGCGGAAAACGGGGTTCAGGCCACATCCGACCCTAAATAAGCCAACTTCAAAGAGGCTCGAAGTTTGGGAGTAGTGGTTACCGTGGACGGACCCAGCGCCCGATTATGTAGCCCAAGTCTAATCTTGAATGGCAGGAAGAGATTACCGAAGCTGCGCATGTAGCGGCCATAACAGGCTTTTGCATTCCCGTCGTCAAGTCTTCGGCCCGCCAGCGTAAAACTCGAGTGTCCGCCTTGAGATGGGAGACTGTCTCCCGTCTTCACTCGCACCTTTCAAGCCGGGCAGTCTACTGGCAGAAAGAAGGCTGCGGACCCCAAGCTAGACGACGGCACTGTAATACAGGTGCGTCACTGTAATACAAATTGGAGGCTCCACAGGACACGAAGGGGTAAAACAAGGTGGAACGGTAACAGTCGGCCCCCAGCTAAGTTCTGATATTTGAATAGTTTACAGTGACTCCGGCGAGTCTTTACTGTAATATGGCGGAGAGGGAGGGATTCGAACCCCCGATACCCGTAAAGGTATGCCTGATTTCGAGTCAGGTGCATTCAACCGGGCTCTGCCACCTCTCCGCTATTCGGCAACTCGCATTTCAAGGAGTCACAGTCCAGGTTTGCCTTGGGTTTCAACATACCGGACACCCTTGTGTCCATTCTGATGTTCCCTCGACTTTCACTGGATCGCCACACCAACCATCGCCAAAGCCAAGTGCTTGGGAGCTGGATCTGACCAGTGAACAATCGTTTGCAATACCCTGTCGCCGGGTAGCTCAGCGGCAATGCGAAAAACCATCCCGGCAAAAATGAGTTTACTGGTAAAGGGATGGGAAATGCAATGCCGGCGGCAGTTCCTATCCATGGCCGGCCCAAGGGCGCAACTGAGCAGTGCATTCATTCTGTCATCCGGGCAACGTCGGCTGTCCCCATGGAGCATTCGAGGCCGAAATCTACTCACAACCTCTACCTCTTTCTTGGGACGACCATCAAGCAATGCCTCCAGATCGTGAGATTGAAATGTCCGTTTGTGATTACATTCGCATTGATTTGATCTGCCGTGAAGAGATCTGCTCCTGAACATAAAATTATGCGGAATGAGCGTGGAAGTTGCGAAGAGGCGTCTGATTACCGCCGTAGCTCTCGCGATTCGCGGGTTTCGCGAAGGAGTTTCTCCGCCCAGACCGGTCGCAGCACATCTCATATCCCATGTTGGTGATTCGCGCCCAACATCGAGTATCCTAGCTGAGTCTGCTTCTGGCTTGCGTTCCTCGAAAACTGACTCGCCAGTTGCCCGCAACATCTAGCACCACCCACGAATGCTGAAACATTTTTCACCGCAGAAACTATCGCAGGAGTCTCAAAACGGCATGTGCACGGCATCTGTGGAGCAAGATTGCGCCAAACCGCTGCCCAAGGGAAGCCTCAAGGAAAATGTGCTGTGGCTCACTACGCTGCAGTTCCTCAATTATCTGTTGCCGCTGGTTACCGTTCCGTATCTTGTTCGTGTACTCGGCACCGGCGAGTACGGAATTTTGTCGTTCTCAATCACCATCGCCCAGTACCTGGTGGTCTTTACCGATTACGGCTTCAACTTGAGCGCTACACGCGAAATTGCTTTGGTGCGCGACAACCGCAAAAAGCTTGAGGAGGCCGTATCCGCAGTTCTGGTCATTAAGGGCAGTTTGCTCATCGTATCCTCATTATTCCTGCTGCTCTTTGTCGCATTCGTTCCCAAATATCAACCTTACGCAGATGTACTGATCCTCGCGTTTCTCAACGTCATCGGATCTGTTGCCTTTCCTGTGTGGCTATTTCAGGGCCTGCAGGACATGCGCCTGATCACGATTCTTACGGCAGCAGGCCGGCTGATCTGCACCGGCGCAATCTTCCTCACGGTTCACTCGACTCGCGATCTGGCCTTGGCAACACTCTGGAGCGCCTCCGGTTTCCCTATCGCCGGCTTCATTGCCTGGTTTGTGATCCGAAAACGCTATCGGCTTACGCTACGCTGGCCAGCTATTCAAACTCTTAAAGAGACTGTTCGGGCTGGGTTCCATGTCTTTGTTTCAAGTGTCATGAGTAATGCGCTCATCAATGGTTCTGTCCTTGTCATGGGATTCACTGCACCCTTTGCCGTCGTGGGGAGTTATGCAGCCGTCGAAAAAATCGCCAAGGCAGGAGCCATGGGCTTTGCCCCTCTCACGCAAGCACTCTATCCCCGCGCGTCAGAATACTTCACTCGGAATCATCGCCATGGACGGTCCTTTGTCTTACGCACAGGATCGCTCGTTCTACTGCTAGCCGTAGCTGCCTCACTCGCAATTGCGATTGGCGCCAAGTGGATTCTGCTGCTCTTTTACGGGCATAAATTTGTACAATACGCTTGGGTTGTCCGGATTCTTTCGATTTGGCTTTTTCTGGGCGTATTGAACAACATTCTCGGCATTCAATATCTGCTGGGAAGCGGGCGCTACCGCGCCTATAGCATCTGCTTCACAATTTCCACTGTGGCGACCTTCACCATGCTCGTCCTTCTGATTCCATGGCACCCTTTTTTAGGAACCTCTCTTTCCGTTACCCTTGGAGAAGGTATTCTAACTATTTTAATGACGGCTGTGATCGTAACCCGCAACCAAAACTAACTTTCCGATGAATCAGGAACTGACGAGCTGACTCCATTGAAACTTCTAATTGCTTTTGGAACTCGCCCTGAATGCATTAAGCTTGCACCTATTATTGAGTTGGCGCTGGCGCGTGGTCATGAGGTGCAAACTTGCGTAACCAGCCAGCACCAAGAGATGCTGCGACAGTGCCTGGATGTATTCAGAATTCGGACGGACTTTGATCTGTCTGTTATGCGCCCTAATCAGAACCTGATCGGGCTCACAAGCCGCATCCTGGAGGGAGTTGGACCCGTTCTAGAAACAACAAGACCGGACTTTGTCATCGTCCAGGGGGATACAACAACTGCATTTTCCATCGCCCTCGCTGCATTTTACGCTGGCGTACCCGTCGCCCACGTCGAGGCGGGACTGAGAACCTATGATCTCACGGCCCCTTTTCCGGAAGAAGCGATGAGGCAGATGATTACGCGCATTTCCACCTGGAACTTCGCGCCAACGGAGCGGAACCGCAATGCGCTTCTCGCAGAAAGGGTCGATGGCGAGAAAATCTTAGTGACGGGCAACACTGTCATTGATGCGCTGTTGTACGTCCGTAATCTGATCCAAAACAACTCCCGCCCGGAACTACTTGATCTTCCCGAAAATACAGCGAGGCGACTGGCGGAAACTGACCAGAAGATGGTGCTGATCACCGGACATCGGAGGGAGAGCTTTGGTAAAGGCATTGAGAACATATGCAGCGCAATTGCAGCGCTCGCCACTGCATTTCCAGAGGTTTTGTTCGTCTATCCAGTTCACCTCAATCCAAATGTGATGGTTCCGGTGCGCCGGGTACTGGGAGGCATTCCAAATATTCATCTTCTGGATCCGCTCAACTATTACACTTTCATCTATCTCATGCATCGGTCCTGGGTGATCGTGTCTGACTCAGGTGGAGTACAGGAAGAGGCACCATCGCTCAAAGTACCCGTGCTTGTGACGCGCAGTGTCACAGAGCGTATGGAGGCAGTGATCTCGGGAAACGTAAAACTTGTAGGTAGCGATCCTGAAAGAATCACCGCTGAAGTCTCTCTTCTGCTGACGGAGCCGGAGGCGCGGCGCCAAATGACTCTCCCGGACAACCCTTACGGAGATGGCCAAGCGGCTCGTCGCATACTGGACTTTCTTGCACTCAAGTCAGGATTGCAATCTCCTGCCCAACAGGACCGGCAATAAAGAATCGGAGTCAGATGCCGCCTGAAAACTTCACTGCTTTATCCGCCAATGGTCTCTCATCTGCCGAGAGTACGGTGTGGCTGTACGCGAAGAAGGCTGATATCAATGATGCAACATTCCTTTACGTCCAGGCTATCGAGCACGCGCTCGCGGAACTCGGGCTCAGATTGATCCGCGCAAATTCGATACAGGAAATTCCAAAGCGGGCGGCCATATTCGTGATTGATTGCAAGCGCGCAACGGAAGTGCGTCTGCGCCGCCCGCGAAGTAGATTCTGGCTATGGGTGCAGGGAGTAGTTCCGGAAGAGGCGGAACTGCAGTTCGGCAGCAAGATGCGAAAGTGGTTTTGGACTGGACTTGAGCGGATGTCCATTCCCAAGGCAAAATGTGTGTTCATGGTTTCCCATGCGATGAAGGAGCATTATGCACGAAAGTATGGTTTTCGGAGTCTCCCAGTCTTCATCATGCCCTGCGTGAATCAGAGACTCGACCCCACCCTTTTCGCGACTCCGCAAAAATACTCTGCTCCTCGTTTTGTTTATGCCGGCAGTATGCACCGCTGGCAATGTATAGAGGAAATGCTTGACAGCTTTTCCCTTATCCGGGATAAATTCCCGACAGCATCGCTCACCATCTATACAAAGGAGCAGGCTTCTGCTTCCGAGATGATAGCGGCACGAAGCTTGGAGGGAGTCGAGTTGGCCTATTGCCGGCCGGAGGAATTGCCTCTTGCCCTTGCCAGGTACAAATATGGCTTCATCCTGCGACGCCACCATATCGTCAATGCAGTCGCGACGCCCACGAAGGTTAGCAGTTATATGGCTGCTGGGGTTATCCCCATCATGACGAAGGCTGTCATTGACTATGCCGAGCGTCTTGCCGACGCCGATCCAATATTATTGCTGAATGAGGCGGATCCCCGAGAGATCCTTGCTGGGATCTGTAGGCTAGAGGCCCGCAACTTCACCGGAGAGAATGTCCTGGAATCGTACTCAAAGGTCTTCAGTGAGTATTTTGATCTAGACCGATATAGGCCAGAAATGAGCCGCTTTTTGGGTGCTTACCTCTTGGGCGAACCGACGCTTCAGTGAGAAAAATCTGATGCAGTCCATGAGAAGATGATTTCATTTCTCAGAAAATAATTGTCTGGAGCGATGCCTGAGGCCGATCGATAGATCGCGATGTAAACTGAGACATCGCGGTGGACCAAATTTGCCACACTCTAAGGTCAAGAGGAGATTAGAAAGCCTTTGTTTTGAAACCTCCATGCTCTGCCGCGGCTGTTGCCGCGCGATCAAGAGATCGGGGATCGAAGCTAATCGTCCCTAACGAAGTCGAGTACAGATATCCCCCGCTGGCCATGCTATGGGCTATTTAGTCTCTCACATCTAAACATGCCTCTTCGCGTGCAGAATGCCAATGAATTCAGATGGTGCAGCACTGAAAACATCGAGCAAGAGTTGGTGGTTGCTTTCACTGATTCTGTTCATCTTGTTTTTCCCTTCAGTCAGAATTGCAGGAAAAATTCCACTGCGCCCGGATGACTTAATGGTATTTGGATCCGGGGCGATCCTGTTAGCCCGTTATCTTTTCAGATTCCGGCTCCCAGCTGTAGATGCGATCTTTCTATGGCTTGCAGCAGACGCAAGCGCGATTCTTCTTTCTACCGTTGTTGCACAAATGACCATGAGTGCATCCATAGGAGTTAAGGAATATCTGGACGTGATGCGCCCGATCAAATACTTGATCGTTTATCTCATCGTTCGCGATATGGACTTTTTAAGCGCTTTCCATACATTCAAGCGCGTTTTCTCCGCCTCTGCGTTTTATCTGCTCGCCATAGCAGTAATTGAGCTGATTGTCGCGAGAACTTCATTTGGTGGGCCTGCTCTAGAGCACCTCTTTACGCCGTTTACTTTTCTTCCACCGCAAGCTGCAATACAGATGATGGCTGTACGACCATTTGCAACATTCAATACACCCACCGATCTGGGCTACCTCGCCGTGATTGGACTCTTTATGGTGCCACTTCTCAACACTAAAGTGAGGCGATATGGAACTGCATGTGCGTGCTTTGCCCTGCTTCTTCTGACAGCGACACGAACATTTCTGTTCTCTCTACCGCTGATCATGATGGTGTATGCCGCCCTGGCGGCTCGCAGCTTCCAGGATGGAATCAGGAGCCTAATTCGAGTGGGAAGTCTGGCTTTAGTTGCAGGGCTGGCGGCGGTGGTTCTATTGCCGATCATGAGCCCTGTTGCGGCGAAATTCACTCACAGCACAGTCACGGCAATTGCGAGCGGCAACACCTCAAATCAGGACAGCATCAATGACCGACTAAACAATCTGGAACTGGTGGTGATTACCCTTAATCAGGCTCCTATTCTTGGGGTTGCAACACGCAGTTACCTGCCTCCATTTGTCGATAGCGAAATTATCGTAACCTTCCATCGCTATGGCATCGTTGGTTTTGCATTATGGTTGATTTTCTTCCCGCTTGGACTTTTCGCCGTGAGAAAGCTGAAAAACGGCGATACGCGTTTGTTGGGTTTTCTCGGGGCGCTTCTCTTTGCTACCTTTTTGTACGGCATTACGCAAGGAGCGCTAGACAATACGAGAATCGGTCCGCTGATCTTTATTGCATTGGCGATCGGAGCAAGGCGCGCAAAAGACTTGACTAAACAACGCAAGGCCCTGACTCTGGCAACGTCGAGCCATCATGCCATGACATCCTGAAGTTCTCCTCGAATCGCGATCTGGAACAGACAGCTCAAGCTCACTACCGTTCACTTGTTTGGTAGCGTATAAGCGCCGACACGTTCCAAGGAGGCTCGTGACAGGAACCCTTACTGCCTGATTCGCAGAAATCGTTCATATAAGACTGTGCGCCAGGTCGTGGGCATTAGTCGAGGCAATATACGCACTACCCCTCTGACGCACATCTGACCGAATGTCAAAAATCCCAGGCGGCGAAAAGAAGCCAGCAGGGCAAGTTCACGACGCGCATACCCGAGCCCTCCACGCCGGGCCTGCATTCCGTTTCCTTTGCGCGCAAAAACCAGCACCTCGTCGAGATTATGGAATCGGGCACCACTCAATAGCATACGCACCCACAAGTCATAATCTTCCAGCCCAGTAATCGAAGCATAGCTTCCGGCAGACAGCACCGCACTCTTTCTGTACATGACTGTCATGTGGTTCATTGGGCTTCGCCACTTTGCAAAGGCATACAACTGTTCGTGTTCGACCGGCAATCGACGCTCGGTTTCGCATTGATCGGGATCCGAATTGAATTCGGCAATGGACGAACCGAGAATATCAACTTGCGGATGGGCTTGCATAAAATTCATCTGCCTCTCAAATCGATGCGGGACGGAGATGTCATCTGCGTCCATGCGTGCAACTAGATCAAAGCGACATTTTTCCAAGCCCAGCTTGAGAGCGACTCCAAGACCCTGATTCTCGGGTAGCGAGAGACAAACTAATGGTAGCTGGCTGGCATATTCGGCGATTACCGCTTCCAGGGCATCGCTCAACGGACCATCTTTGACAAGGACAATTTCATCGGCCAGCCATGACTGTGAATGCAAGCTTTGCAAAGCCAGAGCCAGAAACTCCGGGGAATCCCTCCAGTAAACAGACATTAACACTGAAAGTGATGGCCTTATTGGGATACTCATGCTGCCGATCCATTCGAGGAGCAATTTTTCAAGGCCACTTCCAGATATAAATCCTGATACCGAAGCGACATGGTTTTGTCGGAAATTGCGTCCATTGCGCTTTGTTCCACTGAGCCTGGATGCTCGAATCGACCCTGAAAAGCATGAGAAGTTTCCATGGCCTTCTGAAGTTGCGCTTCATTTCTATTCTGAAATAGCGTCACTTGTTTAGGGAAAAGCGCATGAACCTCCCTGTGCGAGGGAATATCGGAGGCAATAATTACTGTTCCGCTTGCGCATGCCTCCAGCAGTGCCATGGGAAGTCCCTCTGATTCAGAGTTTGAAACAAGAAAATCGGCGGCTTTCAATAGATTCGCAACATCACTCCGGCTTCCAAGGAATGCAATATTTTCTGCTCCCTGCGCCGCCGCCTCACATTCTTTCTTAAGTGGACCGTCACCGGCAAAAACGAGAAAACAATCTTGGGTCAATTCAGAGCGACGAAAAGCGCGAATAATAGGTAAAGGATTTTTTCTTTGAATCAGTACTCCGGTATGTAGAAAGACGGTAGATTGTGTAGGCAGTGAGAACTCTCTACGTAGCAGATTCTTTTGAGAATCATTTGCCGGACAGTAAGTCTCTAAAGATATGCCATTCGGGATCACATGGCTATGAATCTTTTTCTCTCGCATCGCGGAAGCAACCGATTGGGAAACAGAAACAACTTGGTCATGTTTTCGGATCGCGCGATACTGGATCCACGCCATAACTGATCCCGGTAAGGTCCCGAATGCGAGAGGGTAGTCTTTTTCAATATCCGAGTGCAGAGTCGCAATCTTTCCACATTTCAGGGCGCGTGACCTCGACAGCATTATATCCGCCCGAAAACCGTGGCTATGAGTGATCTGGGTTTCCATGTTCGCCAGTAGCTGCGCCAGTTGTTGCGTGCCACGAAACAAAGAGACTGCGCGGCTCAGGTTCAACTGCCTGACTTCGATTCCCATATCCAAAATTTCCTGCAGACTACTGACCTGCCCTTCAGGAGAGAGGGTAACAACAACAGGCAGAAACTTAGCGCGATCTAAATGCCGCAGAATCCCTGTAACCACATTAATAGGACCACTACGTGCCAGGGTTGAGACCACGAATGCTAAGCGAATTTGACTCAGAAAACACCTCGAATTCTCTTCCAGCCGGTTCGACGACTAGTGCAGGGACCAACGCGTCACTATTAAAGCAGACGGGATCACACATATTTTAGCCAAGCAATCGCCGTCGGCAAAGGTGAGAGATGGATGCTGTGGCTTTGGCATGAGGATAGGCGCTGTATCCAAACAACGCGTTTATAGAGTCTTCTCCGCGCTCAAGATGGGCGCCATCTGTTCGGATTCCTCAACGCATCTTCGCTTTCCGTGGGGGGAGAGTTGTTTCCCGCCATGCGTATCGCAGCAGGCATTCTATTCAACGTAAAGCACGTGTCGTCCCTCACCGATGCTCTGCTGCTTGCTCGTGCCGTCCTGCGCCTCTACACTTGCAGGGCATTCACAAGCTGCTCCTGAAAGGATTCCTAAATGAGAATGAAAGCGGTGTCACAGAAAGCTCTGCGTTGCGCCGTGGTGCTCGCGGTGGCGCTCGTCACGGTCGTTGCTCTCCCTGCGCAGAGCAAGCCCTATCCCACCGCCGCCCATCTGGCTCCCACGCCGCCCATGGGATGGAATAGCTGGAATCACTTCGCCGGTAAGGTGGACGAGGCCGACGTGCGGGCTGCTGCCAAGGCAATGGTGGATAGCGGCATGGCCGCCGCAGGGTACAAATACATCGTCATCGACGACACCTGGCAGGGCAAGCGCGACGCGCAAGGATTCATTCATCCCAACAGCAAATTTCCTGATATGCCGGGCCTCATCGAATACGTCCATTCGCTTGGCCTCAAGTTCGGCATCTACTCCTCGCCTGGGCCGCAAACCTGCGCGGGCTATGAGGGCAGCTACGGCCACGTCCAGCAGGATGCCGAGACCTACGCCCGCTGGGGTGTCGATTATCTCAAGTACGACCTGTGCAGCTATCTCGGCATCATGCACAAAGAGGCCGCCAACAATCCCGCCAAGGCTCTCGCCATGCAACAGGCCGCCTACCTCAAGATGTACAAGGCGCTCGCCGCTGCCGGCCGGCCCATCGTTTTCAGCCTCTGCCAGTACGGCATTGGTGATGTGTGGAAGTGGGGCCCCAGCGTCGGCGGCAATCTCTGGCGCACTACCGGCGACATCAAAGACAACTATGCCCGCATGGCTCAGATCGGCTTCGGCCAGGCAGGACTCGCAAAATACGCAGGGCCCGGCCACTGGAACGACCCGGACATGCTCGAGGTTGGCAACGGCGGCATGACCAATGAGGAGTACCGCACGCACATGTCGCTCTGGGCCATCCTTGCCGCGCCGCTCATCGCCGGCAACGATCTCAGCCACATGTCGCCCGCTACTCTCGCCATCCTCACCAACCGCGAGGTCATCGCCGTCGATCAGGACCGCCTCGGCAGGGAAGGGGATCGCGTCTCAAAGAATGGCCTGCTCGAAATCTGGGCCAAGCCTCTCACCGGCGGAGCCAAGGCCGTCGGCCTCTTCAACCGCGACACGCAGCCGCACTCCATGACGCTGCAACTTTCGGCCGTCAACTTTCCGCCGCACGCGCATCTGCGCGACCTGTGGCGGCAAAAAACCGTGCACGCCCATCATGGCGCTTACACCGTTACAGTTCCAGCCCATGGAGTGGTCCTGCTCAAGCTCACGCGTTGAGCGCTCATTGACAAAATGGATGCGCGCCGTCCCATTTTGTGACGAATCCCTTTCTATCCCGCCGCGCATCGCCCCACACGTGCGATGCGCGGCGTAGAATATCTGGTTACGGGTCATGCAAGGAACTCTTTCTCCCCCGTACCTATTAAATATGAGTGCTACCCGACTGGAACCGAACCCGACTGAAGTTGCCGCCGCTTTTCAACGCGAACAGATCTTTGATCACTACCGCCGCTGGGGCTACCTTGAGGCGCAGCTTGACCCGCTCGGCCAGTACCTTGCGCCCGCGCCCATCGATGGCGAAGTCTCTGAAGGCGCCGGCGCGGAGGAAGCCCGCCGCTATTACTGCGGCACGGTCGGCGTGGAGTTCATGCACATTCCCTCCGCCGAGCGCCGCCGCTGGCTCCAGCAGCGTCTTGAGCGCGAGCCCGAAAAGACCGCGCCCGAGGTGCAGCAGCGCATTCTCGACGACCTGACCCGCGCGGACATCTTCGAGCAGGTCATCCAATCCCGCTATCTCGGCACCAAGCGCTTCTCGCTTGAGGGCGTCACCTCGCTCATTCCGTTTCTTGAGGAGCTGTTGCACCGCGCCGCCGAACTGGGCGCCACCAGGAGCGTCATGGGCATGAGCCATCGCGGCCGCCTCAACGTCATGGTGAACACCTTCCGCAAGTCCGCCTCTGACATCTTCGCCAAGTTTGAAGACGTCGATCCTCGCAGCATTCTCGGCGGTGGCGATGTGAAGTACCACCAGGGCGCCACCGCGGAGCTGCCCATGCGCAACGGCTCCACGCTCTCGCTGCATCTGGTTTCCAATCCGAGCCACCTTGAGGCCGTTGATCCCATTGTGGCTGGCCGCGCCAAGGCCAAGCAGATGCGCATGCAGCGCGCCGACGGCAGTGACGGCCATGCCGGGGTGCTGCCGGTCACCATCCACGGCGACGCGGCCTTTGCCGGGCAGGGCATCTGGGCCGAGACGCTCAATCTTGCCTACGTGGACGGCTTCAACATCGGCGGCTCCATTCACATTATTGTGAACAACCTCATCGGCTTCACCGCCGAGCCGGAAGAGTCGAACTCCTCGCGCTTTGCCTCGGACATGGCCAAGCGCCTGCCGATTCCCATCTTCCACGTCAATGCCGAAGATCCCGATGCCGTCGTGCGCATCGCCGCCCTGGCCGCGGAGTACCGCTACACCTTCCGCTCTGACGTCGTCATCGACCTCATCGGTTATCGCCGCCACGGCCACAGCGAGGTGGATGACCCCACCATCACGCAGCCGCTGCGCTACGCCCGCATCAAAGAGCACCCGCCGCTTTATGAGATTTACGCAAAGCAGATCGGGGCTGACGTCTCGGCGCGCGTCAAGGAACTGCAGGCCGAGTTTGGCGAGGCGCAGAAGGCCGCGCAGAAACTCGATAAGCAGCCGGTCGTCGCCAAGCTGCCGGAGTACTGGTCAGCCTACATGGGCGGCCTCTACAAAGCGGAGTATGAGGTGGAAACCGGCCTCACTCGCGAAGAGATCGCCGCCATTGCAGAGGGCGCCACCCGCGCTCCCGAGGGCTTTCACGTGCATGCCAAGATTCAGAAGCTGCTGGAGCAGCGTCTGGAGATGGGCCACGGCAAGCGCCCCTTCGACTATGGCATGGCCGAGGCCATCGCCATCGGCTCGCTGCTCAAGCAGGGAACTCCCGTGCGCATGAGCGGGCAGGACACGCAGCGCGGCACCTTTAACCATCGCCACAGCGTGCTCACCGACATTGAGAATGAGCAGCAGTGGATCCCGCTCAACCATCTTGCCGAGGGGCAGGCGCAGTTTGACGTCTACAACTCCACGCTCTCTGAGGCCGGCGTCATGGGCTTCGAGTACGGCTACAGCCGCGACTATCCCGAGTCGCTCGTGCTGTGGGAGGCACAGTTCGGCGACTTCGCCAACGGTGCGCAGATTGTCATTGATCAGTTCCTCAGCTCCGCCGAGGACAAGTGGGGTCTGCTCAGCGGCCTCGTGCTTCTGCTGCCGCACGGCTACGAGGGGCAGGGGCCGGAGCACTCGAGCGCACGCGTCGAGCGCTACCTGCAGCTTACCGCCCGCGACAACATGCAGGTCTGCCAGCCCTCAAGCGCCGCGCAATACTTTCATCTGTTGCGCCGCCAGGCCATGCGCCAGTGGCGCAAGCCGCTCGTGATCTTCACGCCCAAGAGCATGCTGCGTCATCCGGCCGCCGTCTCGCCCATCGATGCCTTCACCCAGCCGCGCTTCCAGCCGGTGGTGCCTGAGACGGAGATTCAGAACGCCGAGCGCCTGCTGCTTTGCACCGGCAAAATCGGGCATGAGCTGCGCATCGAGCGCCAGAAGCGGCAAGACACCAAGACCGGCATCCTCTTCCTCGACCAGATGTACCCGTGGCCCGAGGCCGAGCTGATCGCCGCCATGAACCAGCACCCCAACGCGCATGAGATCGTCTGGGTGCAGGAAGAGCCGGAGAACATGGGCGCGCTCTCGTTCGTGATGCCGCGCCTGCGCCGCCTCGCGCATGGCCGCCAGGTGCTCAGCGTCAAGCGCTCCGCCGCGGCCTCACCGGCCACCGGCTCGGCCAAGGCCCATGAGATGGAGCAGAAGACGCTCATTGACCTCGCCCTCAGCCACTCCCTCAAGGAGCGTCTGGCGAAGTAGCACGGCTAAAAGCTGTCAGCAGGAAGAACAGAAAGAAAAGGAGTCGCTCCCGGCCGGGAGCGATTCCTTTTGCTTTGAGGGCCGATTCCGGGGGGCGCCGAACAGGCTCCACAGCCCCGAAAATTTTCATTCATTAGTGTCCTGGAAGTTGCAGATTCTAAACGGGTTACGCGATCATTAGTCGTGTAAGTCGTTTAGAATCAATACATTCCAAGAGCAATTTCGGGCCATATTCCACCCGAAACCGGCAGGGCAACCGGGCCGGGCGGCCAGAGTCTGCCCTATAGTTTCAGGATAGCAATTTCCCTCATAATTACCGGCAGGACTCGCCCACGCATGTGGACCTCTCCTGCGAGCCCAATGACGAACTGGAAGGATCGAACTGGCTCAGAACTTTGCAGCGATTACAGTCGGCCATGCCAGCGGACCGGATTGCGGCTTCCATGAAAACAGGCAATCACCGTGAGGGAATCGTTGGGCTCGATGAGGAACATAAGAAGGTATGGGAAGTGCCGGAGGACAGCGCGTCGAACATTGCGGTACACAAGAGGGAATTGGTGAGGATTGGCTTGTATGCGCTCTACCGCAGTGTTCACCTCTGCGCGAAATCACTGCCCAAGGCCTTCGACTTCGTTTTCGTACCAGTCCTGCGCGTCCAACAGTTCATATCGGGCAGCAGGGGTGAAGTTGACCGGGTGGGTTACGGGCAACGACGCTCCAGTTCCGCTTTCAGCGCGTCCCAGGTCACGCTCTCGCGCCGGTCCGCGTCCAGGCGATCAAGACGCCGGTCCAGCTCGTCTTTCTGGGCCGCAGAAACAGGAAGCTGATTCTCTTCGAGGCTGTCCCAAAGCTGCGCAATCATATCCAGCCGCTCCGGTGGCGTCAGCCGCGAAAGCTCGTCCTGGGTGAGTCGCTCCATGCTCCGAGCATATGAAACTCCGATCCAACAGGCAAGTGCTTCCATGGCACCTCTTTTGCTTGTGTGGGGTTCAGGACAGCCCCAACCCCCTCCGACTCCTGCCGGAAATTCCCACTCCATTGGTTACCATGGAAGAAGGGGAAAACTCCGGATTCCCGCCCTCCCGCCCTCCCGTTTTCCTCTGAAATCCAGCCTCACCACCGCCGCTTTTCCCGCGCCCGGCGGCCCGCCTCACCCCGAAAAAATCCCGCCAAAAATGTGAATTCGGATTCACATTCAAAGCGAGGCCGGTAGTCTCTGCCTAAGTCGCTAAAAATGAATCAGATAGCGCGAAAATCCGCACCTTTTGCCTCGCAAGCACAAAAAAAGCACCCGGAATGTGAATTGCAATTCACATTCCGGGTGTCGTCCCTGTATTCAACAGAAACTAAATAGCTTAGCGGGTTACCGGGAGCGCGCCTCCGCCCTGTTTTGCGAAACAATGCGAATTCGCATTCACATGTTTGCCGCGAGGCGATCCGGCATCCTCAATCCCGGCAAGGCGGACGCCCTTAGAGGGCGGCGTCTTCGGCCGCTGCCGCCACCGGCTTGGCCGGCTGGCCGAGGGAGCGCGGCAGGAACTGCGGGTCGCATTGCACACCCAGATTGGTCAGCACCAGCGCCGACTTGATGAGGTTGGCGCGCTTGGTTGTCAGCTTGCGCACATGCGCGTCCAGCGCCTCCTGCGAGGCAAAGCTCTCCCAGGTCTGGCTGTGAGCGATCTTGCGATCGATCAGGTCGATGTTCTGGTAGAGATCTTTCAATTCGTAGGGAGCATGGGTATTCAGTTGCATGGAACCTCGCTGTGATTGTGGGGCCGGTGATGTGGGCCCGGTGATTCTAGGGGTGGAAACTGCGAAGAGCGGGTGGAGCGGCGGCGGATGGATCAGGCGGCCGGGGTGATGGTGAGAACTTCGATGCAAGGCTGTGGCGCGGGCTCGGGCAGCGCCGCGGGTGCAAAGTAGCCCCGCGAAATATCGGTGAGCGCCTGAGTCGCTGTCTCCTGCGTGCGCGTCGAGTCAATATGGAGCGAGCGGATGACACGGCTTGCGACGGTGACGAGAAGAAAACGATTCTCGATGCTGCGTCCGGCGGAGTACACCAGATCAGAGCGCATAAATACCTCTTTTCGCGGTAGTGGTGCGTTTGGTACTTGAGCCGGACTCGATGCCAATACCGCTACGGGGCGGTTGGGGGAGAGTGCTGCAAGCGGCGAGATGGTGTGCCGTCAAGAGGGAGAGCGTCGAGGGCTGGCTGAGAGGTGCGGACGAGTCCACACACGATAAGGGCCTATTTAGAGCATACGCTCTTTTCTTCAGTTTCTTGAGATTCTTTCCGGACTGCCGGGGATTGATGTTACTCTTGGAACAGATCGTCGAATCCTACCTGGTTTGCTTGCCTGTTCCGCTTCATCGCTTGACTCGCAAATAATCACACTTGAGTTCAGCGATACATTACAAATTGAAGAGGAATACTTATATGGAACAGGGAACAGTGAAATGGTTTAACGATGCCAAGGGTTTTGGATTTCTGAGCCGTCCGAATGGCGAAGATGTTTTCGTGCACTTCTCGGCGATCAGCAGCAATGGCTTCCGTTCGCTGCAAGAAGGTCAGGCCGTGCAGTTCAGCGTCGTCAAGGGCGCCAAGGGCTGGCAGGCTGAGAACGTTCAGGCTCTCTAAGATTTCTGAGTCACAAAGCAAGAGCGGGAAGAGTGAAAACTCTTCCCGCTCTTGCTTTTGGCAGCTACTTGAGGAACCCGGCGCGCGCCGGCCTTAGCAGGCCAGTTGCGCGCGGGTGATCTTTACGCCGTCCAGGCGGCCGAGCAGCGTTATGGCCACGAGTTCTGGCTGAAAGAGCCGCTGGGCGAGCTGCATGATCTGCTCCACGGTCACGGCCTCGACCTGGGTGAGAATGTCGTCGAAGCTGAAGAACTGGCCGAAGTACATCTCCTGCCGGGCGAGGTTTGACATGCGCGACATGGAGCTTTCGAGCGAGAGCAGCAGGTTGCCCTTGAGCTGGTCTTTGGCGCGGCGCAACTCGTCGGCGGTGACCGGCTCCTGCTTCATGCGCTGGAACTCGGCCATGACGAGCGTGATCATGCGCTCCACATTGGCCGCCGAGGTGCCGGCATAGACGCAGAGCGAGCCGGTGTCGCGGTAAGGCGCAAGATCGCTGTAGATGGAGTAGGCGAGGCCATGCTCCTCACGCACCGTCTGGAAAAGCCGCGAGCTCATGCCGCCGCCCAGAATGGTGTTGAGCATGAGGGTGATGTAGCGGTCCTGTGAAGAGACATGCGGCGCGGGCACGCCCAGGCAGAGCTGCACCTGTTCGAGCGACTTCTTGTTGCGCATCTGAATGCGCGCCGTGGTGGTGGGCGGCGTCTGGCTCAGCTCGCTGCGGCCCGCGGGCAGGGACTCAAAGCGGCGGCGAATCTGCTCGACGAAGGCATCGTGCTCGAGGTGCCCGGCGGCGGAAAAGGTCATGTTGCCGCCCAGAAAACGGTCCCCGTAGTAGCCGAAGAGCGTGTCCTGCTCAAAGCGCTTGACGGTCTCGCGCGTGCCCAGAATGGGCTTGCCGAGGGGATGGTCCTTCCAGAAGCTCTGCACGAAAAGCTCGTGGACGAGGTAGTCGGGGTTGTCCTCGTCGATCTTGATTTCTTCGAGCACGACGCCGCGCTCGCGGGTGATCTCCTCGTGTGAGAAGACGGGGTTGAGCACGAGGTCAGAGAGCACCTCGGTGGCGGTGGGCACGTGCTCATCGAGCACCTTCATGTTGAAGCAGATGGTCTCCTTGCCGGTGAAGGCGTCCATGTTGCCGCCGATGGCGTCCACCTCGCGCGCGATGCGCTGCGCCGAGCGATTGCGGGTGCCTTTGAAGACCATGTGCTCCACAAAGTGCGAGATGCCGTTCACCTCAGGCAGCTCATGGCGCGATCCGGTGTTGATCCAAACGCCCATGGCCACGGAGCGCACGTGCTCCATGCGCTCGGTCAGGATGGTGAGGCCGTTGGGCAAAACTGTCCGTCGAATGTCTCGTTGTTGACTCATATATCCGTTTCTTGTCAGGCCGTGCGCCGGCGCCCGAAGAGGGGAGCGCTCGAAAAATGCACTTAGACATGCCCTGCCCGTCACGGAGAGGATGTGCGTTATCCTCGGGATGGGATGACCGCTGGCAGGAACAACCTGACTACCATTTTAGACGCTTCCGCGCGCCAGCCGATGCATGCCCCTGCCCGCCCGCTGTTTGGCCTTTCTTTTGAGCAGCTTGGCGCGGCGCTGGCGGATTTTCGCCTGCCCCCCTGGCGGCTGCGGCAGGTGCGGCACGCCCTTTACCGCCAGTGGGCCGCCAGTTGGAACGAGGTGACGACGCTGCCGCAGGATCTGCGGGAGCGCCTGTCGAAGGCCGGGTTTGTGCCCGGATTGCCCGGGATTGTAGAGACTTTTCGCTCCGTGGACGGCACGGAGCGCTACCTGATCGCGGGCCACGACGGCCAGACGGTCGAAACGGTCTGGATGCCGGGCGGCGATGGCGGCGAGGCTGGGGATGGCTCGGAAGAAGACGCCTATCAGCGGGCGACCATCTGCGTTTCAAGCCAGATCGGCTGCGCCGTGAATTGCCGGTTCTGCCTGACGGCGCGGCTCGGGATTATTCGCAACCTCACGGCGGGAGAAATTGCCGGGCAGGTGGTGGCGGTGCTGCGGCGGCAGCAGGTGGAGGTGGGCCGCGACCGCATCAATCTTGTGTTTATGGGCATGGGCGAGCCGTTTTTGAACTACGACGCCTTTATGGACGCGGTGCGGCTGCTGAGTGACGAGGTGGGGATTCCGGTGTCGCGCATGACGGTTTCGACGTCCGGCATCGTGCCGGGGATTTTGCGCTTTGCCGAAGAGCCGGTGCGGCCGAAGCTGGCCATCAGCCTCAATGCGCCCGACGACACCGTGCGCGAAGCGGTCATGCCCATCAATCGCAAGTGGGACATCGCCGAGGTGCTCGATGCGGTGCGCCAGGTTCCGCTGCGGACGAAAGAGCGCGTGACCTTTGAATACGTGCTGCTGGGCGGCGTCAATGACCAGCCGGAGCACGCCGAAACGGTGGCGCGGCTGCTGCGGCGGGCCAATCTGCCGCTGAAGGTGAACCTGATCGTGTGGAATCCCGGCCCGGATGTGCCCTACACGATGCCGAAGGCCGAGGACGTCGCGACCTTTCAGGAGTATCTCGTGGGCAAGGGGATTCCGGCGTACATCCGGCGGCCGCGCGGGCGGGATATTTACGCCGCCTGCGGCCAGTTGAAGCGCACCGTGACCGGGTAGGGAACTGGCCGTCCAGGCGAAGGCGCCTGACGGCGCAAAGCCGTGGCTATTTGTGCCCGATGGGCAGGGCGAGCAGGGCTTCGGCGACGCGGTCGGGGTTGTGGCGGACCACACCTTCCACCTCGGCAAAGTCGCCGGCGATGCAGCGGATGCCCATGGCTTCAATCTTCTCGATGTCGGCCTCAATCACCTCGGCGTGCTCGGCGGCGTAGCGCTCGCGGGCTGCCTCCGGTACGGGAGCCGTGTTGATGAGCGTGTAATCAAAGATGGGCGCACGGGCATGGGCGTAGATGCGCTCGATGTGCTGCGAGGCCGAGAGGTGCAGGCTTTCATTGGCCTGCGTCATCAGGTTGGCCACGTAGACCCGCGTGCCGCGTGCCTGGGCCAGCGCCTCGGGAATGCCGGGCACCAGCAGGTTGGTGATGATGCTGGTGAAGAGCGAGCCGGGGCCGAGCGTGATGAGGTCAGCGGACTCGATGGCGGCAAGCGCTTCGGGCAAGGGCTGCACGTCGGGCGGCTCCAGCATCAGCTCTTGAATGACCAGGTTGCTGGCCGTGATGTTGGTCTCGCCCTGCACAATGGAGCCGTCGCTCATGCGAGCGGCCAGCGTCACATTTGAGGTGGTGACGGGGTAGATATGGCCGCGCGTGGCGAGCACTTCCGCGGCGAGGCGCACGGCGTGGGCGAAGTCGCCCGTCATCTCGACCAGTGCGGCCACGAAGAGGTTGCCAAAGTTGTGGCCCTCAAGCTCGCCGCCGTTGCGGAAGCGATGGCGGAAGAGCTGCGAGATCAGGTGCTCGTCTTCACTGAGCGCGACCATGCAGTTGCGCAGGTCGCCCGGGGGCAGCATCTTGAAATCTTTGCGCAGGCGGCCGCTCGATCCGCCGTCGTCGGTGACGGTGACAATCGCGGCCAGATCGCTGATGCAGGCTAGCGGGCAATCGGGATGCAGCTCTGAGCCGCCGGTGAAGAGGGGCGCCGCGCCGGCATGCGGCAGCACATGACGTTTCAGGCCACGCAGCAGGGTGGAGAGCCCCGTGCCACCGCCGATGGCGACCACGCGGCGTAGAGTGGTCGCAGCGGAAACATTCACGCTGGAGGATGGAGACAAAACGGGCACGTGCACCTTAGAGTGTACCGGATGCTCCGTGGCTGTGCCCGTGTTTGCCGTTAGTAGACCTCGGGGTAAAGCATCTCGGTGAAGCGCGGGTCGTCGGACATATCGCCGAAGTCTGCATCGCGGCGCGCAAGAATGCGGTTCTGCGGATTCAGTTCGATGGCCCGGCCCAGGTGCTGCAGGCATTCCTCGGCCTGGCCGGTCATACTGGCCAGCAGAGCGGCGCCGTAGTAGGCGTAGTCCGCCTCGGGGCGCGCAGCCAGAATCGCGTCGATGTGCTCGCGGGCGTCTTCGTAGTTGCCCTGGTTGAGCAGCAGCACGGCGTAGTCATAGCGCTCTTCGATCGAGGAGAATTCGAGGCCCGAGGACTTCTGCATCTCCTTTTCGCAGGCGCGTGCAAAGACGATGGAGCGGTCCTTCATCTCAAAGGGACCATCGCTGGCGAGCAGATCAAACTCCGACTTCGCCTTGTCGTATTTGCCTTCCTGCATGGCGCGCATGGCGGACTGAAAGCGCTTGAGGTGTTCGTCGTTGTGATGTTTTGAATCTTTCTTTTCAAGAATGGAACGCGGCATCTTCCTGGCACCTGTGTTTGATCGTGCGTCCTGCATGTCGGCCCCCATCGCAATACTCTTGTGATTGTCGATCAGGTAATTTAACCGGCTCAGACTTGCATCCGTTGTTATCGTATCTGCTGCGCGGCCGTCAACGGGCAGCGGAAGTCACAGCAGCTTCTTCCGGTCTATGTTATGCGATGTGGAGTTTTTCTGCTCACGGCCCTAATTTCGTGCCGGGTCACGAGCCGGACGGCGAGCCATACATCGCGGGGTTGAGATCAGGATCGTTGTACATCTTCAACTGGCGGTAGAGCTTGAAACGGCGCTGGCCGGCAAGCACCTGCTGCCAGAGCGCATCGAGGCAGCTTACCAGATCCTCACGCTGCTCCCGCAGAATGCTGAGCCGCTCGCTGTTCTTTTCCGCATGGCCGGCGGGAGCATCGGTACGCGCAATCTGCTCCTCGGTATGAAACAGTTTCAGCGACAAAATCGAAAGCCGGTCGATCATGAGGCCGGGAGATTCCGAGTGAAGCGGCGCACTGGCCAGCGGCAAATGCAGCGGCCGCAGCACGTCGAGCAGTTGCGTGTCACAGGCCTCGGCCAGATCATTGCGGCGCTGGTTGATGCGGTCAATGGCGCGCTTGACCGCGGCCAGCTCGGAGTCAGAGGCTCCGGGCGTGCGGGCGCGATCCTCGGTGTGCCACAGCTCAAAGTTGGCGGCGTGCTGCTCGGCCACGGTGCGCAGCCACGCGGCGGCTTCAGGAATCGGCAGGCCATCCTCCCGGTGCCAGCGTGCTGTGCAGGCATCCTGCAGCGCGGCAATCTCCCGGGCAGAGAATCGTGGGCGGTCGTTCATCCCCTCCATGTTAGAGCCTGCAGAGTATATTTTTCGAGATAGCCTGTGCCCTGCCTTCCGGCAAAGAGCCCGGCGGCACTTTGAAACGGAAATTTGGCGGAAGAGGGGATGGCGTGTTGCAATCGGTTACAAAGGTATTTTGAGGAGTTTCCGTGTCGAACGTCTCCGCGTTGTTCCGCTCGCCGCACCGCCGTTACAACCCGCTGCGCCGCCAGTGGGTTCTGGTTTCGCCGCATCGCACGCAGCGCCCGTGGCAGGGGGAAGTGAACCAGGCCACTGGCTTCTCAGACGTGACCTATGACGCGGCCTGCTATCTGTGCCCCGGCAATGAGCGCGCCGGTGGCCACAAGACGCCGGCCTATGAGAGCGTGTTTGTCTTTGACAATGATTACGCGGCTCTGCTGCCCGAGGCTCCGGCCGGGGCAGAGAGCACGAGCAGCTCGCCGCTGCTGCGCGCCGAGCCGGAGACGGGCCGCTGCCGCGTGCTGTGCTTTCATCCTCACCACAACCTGACCATGGCGCGCATGCAGCCCGGGCAGATTGCCCGCGTGGTGGAGGAGTGGCAGGCGCAGTATCGCGAGCTGGGCGCTGACCCTCAGATTGGCTACGTCGAGATCTTTGAGAATCGCGGGGCCATGATGGGCGCGAGCAATCCGCACCCGCATGGGCAGATATGGGCAACGCGGCATGTGCCCGATGAGCCGGCGCTCGAGGGTGAGTCGCTGCGGGCCTATCGCGCCGAGCACGGCGGCTGCCTGCTCTGCGATTACTTGGCCGAGGAGATGCGCCAGCAGACGCGCGTGATCTGCGAAAACGAGGGCTTTGCGGTGGTGGTGCCGTGGTGGGCCGTGTGGCCGTTTGAGACGCTGGTGCTCTCAAAGCGCCATCTGCATTCGATGAATGATTTTTCCGCCGCCGATCGCGCCGCGCTGGCCGACATTCTGCGCCAGATCACCATTCGCTACGACAATCTGTTTGAGACGAGCTTTCCTTACACGATGGGCTTCCATCAGGCTCCCGTAACGCCGGGCGGCCACGAGGAGTGGCACTTTCACGCACACTACTATCCGCCGCTGCTGCGGTCGGCCACGGTGCGCAAATTTATGGTCGGCTTTGAGATGCTGGGCATGCCGCAGCGGGACATCACGCCAGAGTCCGCCGCCGAGCGGTTGCGCGCGGTGCCGGCGACGCACTTCATGGACCGGTAGCCGTTCGCGGCTCCGGCGTGGCGGTCAGCGAGCTGTGGCGCGCGTCTTTTTGGCAGGCGCACTGTCCGCCGGGGGAGCGGTGGTCTCGCGCAGCACCAGGCTCGGCTGCACGACGTGCTCGCGCTTGTGGCCGCGCACGCTCCTGGTGTGCAGTGCGGCAAAGGCAGCGCGCGCGATCTCGGCGCGGGGCAGGTGAACGGTGGTCAGCGGCGGCTCGGTGTAGCTGCTGATGGTGATGTCGTCAAAGCCCACCAGCGAAATGTCGCGGGGAACGCGCAGCTTCGTCTTATGAATGGCGCGCAGCGCTCCAATCGCCGTGAGGTCGTTCGAGCAGACCACGGCTTGCGGAACGGGCTTGTGTTCGAGCAGTTGCTGCATGGCGCGAAAGCCGCCTTCGATGGTGTGATCGCCCTGCACGATGTCTTCCGATTTCAGCGGCAGTTTGCGGGCGCGCATGTTTTTGCGAAACGCCTCCAGCCGGGCGCGGGAGGACTTGTGCGCGGGTGATCCGCTGATGAAGGCAATGCGCCGGTGGCCCAGGGCGTAGAGGTGTTCGATCGCCGCGTCAATGCCGGCGGCGTAGTCAATCGTGATGGTGCTGACGTTGCCCTGCGGGCGCGCCGTATCCAGAAAGACCAGAGGAATCTCGCGCCGGCTCAGCTCTTCGATGAGCCGCGGCTCCATCTCAGTGGTCATGATGGCCACGCCGTCTACCTTACGCTGCAGCATGCGGCTCACGCAGTGCTCGGTGCGTTGCGGGTCATAGTCGGTGTTGGCCACGAGAATTTCGCGGCCATTTCTGACGGCGATATCTTCAAAAGACTTGACCAGCTCCGGAAAGAACGGATTGGTGATGTCAGAGATGATCAGTCCATACAGCGAGCTGCGTCCTGAGCCGAGGGCGCGCGCGTTCGTGTCGGGGTAATAGCGCAACGTCTGAATGGCTTTGCGCACGCGCTCGGCCGTCTCCCGGGTGACCTTTTCCGATTCATTGATGGTGCGGGAGACGGTCGCGGTGGAAACCCCGGCGAGCCTTGCGACTTCTTTTATGTTCATCCTTCATCCTGTTGAGGGGGCGTGAGGGCAGCATCTATGATTGTCGCGCCCTCGTCAATGCTGCCCCCGGCTTTCGTCCTCATGGTTCACGCTCTACGCGACCTCTGGCCGGATGGGCGCCTGTTGCGTGGTGATGGTCAGCGTGGCTGGCTTCAAGTGGTTACCGCGCGTGCTGGCCTCGATCACCAACTGCCCCGGCGTCTTGTTCGCCTGGAGGATCACCTGCGCCAGTCCGTTGAAGAGGCTGCGCTTTGAGCCTTTGTCAGACTCATGGCAGTTGGGGTCGCCATTGCCCACGCCGATCAGCGCGCCGTTGCCCGTTACCTTGAAGTCGATCATGTCCATCGCCGTGGGCACTGCGCGGCCCTGGGCGTCAAGCGCTTCCACGCGCACCATGGCCAGATCTTCGCCATCGGCGTTGATGGTGGTGCGGTCGGCCGTGAGGCGAATCGAGGCTGGCTTGCCGGTGGTCTCGCGGCGTTGGGTGAGCACCACCTTGCCGTTTTTGCGGGCGCGCGCTTCAATGAAGCCCGGCTCGTAGGGCACGCTCCACTCCACATGCGAGAGTGCCGGAACCTTCTTGACGCCGAGGCTCTTGCCGTTCACCAGCAGCTCCACCTCGTCCTGGTTGGAGTAGGCCCAGATCGAGATTGGCTGGCCCTCCTGGCCTTCAAAGTTCCAGTGCGGAAAGACATGCAGCATCGGCTCATTGCTCCACACCGACTGGTAGTAGTAGTAGGTGTCCTTGGGAAAGCCGCAGGTGTCAGAGATGCCGAACTGGGAGCTGATCGAGGGCCATCCGTAAGGCGTGGGCTCGCCGCGATAGTCGAGGCCCGTCCAAGCAAAGCCGCCCGAGAGCCACGGCCGCGCGTGATAGAACTGCCACCAGGTTTCGGCCGTCTCACCCCACCCGGGCTGATTGGTGTCATAGGCGCTGAGTTCGTTGCGCAAGGGATCAGTGCGATAGACGCCGCGCGTCGAGATGGCGCTGGCCGTCTCGGTGCCGATGCTGGGCTGCTGCGGATGGGTCTGGTGATATTTGTCCGGCGAGTTGAGGTTGTAGTTGAAGCCCTCGACCTCAAGCACCTTGGAGATGCCGGTGTAGTAGCTCCCGTTCACGGCAGCCGTGCAGAGGCGCGTGGGGTCCAGCTCATTGCTTACGCGCTGCATGTCATCCATGATGGGCACGCCCATCGGCCACCGCTCCAACTGCCACTCTTCGTTGCCCATGGACCAGAGAAAGATGCCGGGGGAGTTGCGGTAGCGCTTGATCATGACCTTCAGCGCTTCAATTGCTTCCGGCGTGGCGCTCATGGTGCGTGTTTCGCAGAGCATGAGCATGCCCATGCGGTTGCAGGCTTCTACCCATTCCGGCGTAGGCATGTTGTGCGAGGTGCGCACCGCGTTTGAGCCCATCGCCTTGAGCACGGCCATGCGGTAGTACTGCAGGCGGTCGGGCAGGGCAGAGCCAACGCCCGCATGGTCCTGGTGGTTGCAGGTGCCCTGAATCCAGACACGCTTGCCGTTGAGGAAGAAGCCCTTTTCCGCATCAAAGTGAACGGTGCGCACGCCAAAGCTCACCTCTTCGGCATCGCGGGCCGTGCCATTTGTCTCAACGGTGACGGTTGCGGTGTAGAGTGTGGGCGAGTCGAGGTCCCAAAGCTCAGGATGCGCAATGCGCGCCGTGGCCGTATAGGTGGCGCTGCCATTCACCGCCACCGGCTGCGCTGCCGCTTTGGCGGTGGCGACGGTCTTGCCTGCGCGATCGCGAATCGTCCACCGCACGGAGGCATTTTCAGGATTTGTCCCGTGGTTGTTGACGACCGTTCCCAGGTCGAGCACGGCCGCGCCGCCCTCCATGCGCGTGCGCACGTAGCTCTCCCACTGGCCGAGGTGCAGCTTGTCCTGCTTGATCATCCACACGTGGCGGTAGATGCCCGCACCCTCATAGAACCAGCCGTCGTTGTAGGTGGCATCCATGCGGACGACGATGTAGTTCTTCTGCCCGTAGCGCAGAAAGTCAGAGATGTCGAAGGAGAAGGGCGTGTAGCCGTTGTCATGGCGGCCAATGAAGCAGCCATTCACAAAAATGAGTGCGTCACGAAAAGCGCCGTCAAACAGAACGGAGATGCGCTTGCCCTGATCGCTGGCGGGCACCTCAAACGTGCGGCGGTACCAGCCCACGCTCGTGGCCGGATATTTGCGGCCCAGCGGCTTGTAGCCGTGCGACTTCAGTTCATCGTCCCACACAAAAGGCAGCTCGACCGCCCAGTCGTGGGGCAGGCGGAGCTCGCGCCACTTGGAGTCATCGAACTTTGCGGTGGCGAACTCAAACTCGCCCGTCTTTGAGAAGTTGTTCTGGCCCATGCCGAAGTTCAGGTCCTTTGAGGGGTCCTGGGCGTTGCCGAAGGTGAAGCGCCAGTCATAATCAAAGAGCAGCTTCTCGCGCGGAGCCACGGCCGGCAGCGTCTGATCGTCGATTGCGTTCTGCATCAGGGCCCGCGCCTGTGCCCATCCCGCATGGGGCAGCAAAGCAGAACCGGAAAGAATCAGACCAGAGCGAAGAACGTTACGGCGAGTCAAACGTGGCATGAGCAGACCTCGAAAAAGTGAGTCCAGGAACGGGTTACGTTCGTGGATTGAAATAAACGATACAGGACTGTAAGCGAGTCTGTAAACGGTTGCAAATGCGTGCGAACACAGTTCTGGCGTGGTAAAACCATCAGTCTTCGGGCAGGGTAAGCAAACTGGCGGGTAGAGGATTTTCGAGGGTATCTCATGGGACGCCCGGAAGCCGGTGGCCGGCAGCGTTGAGAGACAACGGCGGGCTTCCACAAGGAAGCCCGCCGGAAAAGTGGTGAGCTCGCTGGGGATCGAACCCAGGACCCTCGCCTTAAAAGGGCGTTTTTTCTCGTTCTGCACTCACCTGCACTGCGATGCATAAATCTGCAAATATCCAGTATCTATAAGGGGATTCGTCGATTCTTTGACGCCCTATCGTCGCGGCGAGTTGCAGAGGATGCGGTCTTCGTGTATCACACTTGTATCACAGTCAGGCGAGTGACAGACCGTCGCCTGTTCGAATTTGCGAATGCCCTGGCACATCAGGTGATACAGGAGTGATACATATGCCACGGAAGCCAGCCCCCGTCACGGGTGTTTACGAGCGAGTCCCCGGCAGCGACATCTGGTGCGCGCGAATCCGAGTGGATGGCAAGCTGGTGCGGAAGAGTTTCGGTTCCGGCCCCAAGGGGCGGGCTGATGCGGTTGCCTGGGTTGAGAAAGCAAGGACGATCAAGCGCACTGGGGAAGGGGTACTGCCCACGACAGCCAAGCGACCGGTGCTGACCACGGCCGAGGTGGCTGTGCTGGGCGATGGCACTGCGATCACCGTCGGAAGGCTCTGCGATGAGTTTGAACGGTATGTGAAGGCCCACCCAGAAGAGTATCGGGATCAGACAAATCCGCCGAGGAGGATCGCCGAAATCAGGTCAATGTTCGGCCATCGTGATGCAGCAAAACTGAAGTCTTCAGAGATTGAGGACTGGCTCGACGACATACAGGAGAACAGGGGGCTAGCCAGCGCCACAATCAACAAGATGCGCGGGACGTTTTCGATGATCTATAAGCACGGAAAGCGCAAGGATCTTGTTTCCGTGAATCCGGCGGTGGACGTGCCGCTTCACGACGTCGGCCAGGGTGTGGAGCGATTTCTGGCAGATGATGAGGAAATGCGTTTGCGGCGCGTGCTTCAGAGGAAGATTGAAATGCACGATCCGATCAAGCACCCGGAGTTGCGAAAGCAGGCGATCCATCGGCTCCTGGAATTTGAGGTCTCCCTGAAGTCTGGTATGCGTCGATCTGAGCAGTACAACCTGCGATGGGGTGACGTCGATTTTGAAAGACGCATCATGCGTCTTAGGAAGACGAAGAACGGAAAACCTCGCAATGCTTTCATGATCGACGATGTTGCTGCAGCACTGAAACAATTGCGCAAGCTCGATCTGGAACGCCGTGATCGGTCTGCCAGTCAGCCCAACAAATCACCAGATGACGTCGTGTTTGCAAAATCCGACAATAAGAAGTGGTGGCAAGCCGCACTGGGCGAAGCCAAGATCAGCAACTACCGCTGGCACGACAATCGACATACCTTCTGCTCACGGTTAGTGCAGGCCGGAGTCCATTTGAAGGTAGTTCAGGAAGCTGCGGGTCATGCTTCAATCGCATCTACCATGCGGTATGCGCATTTCGCACCATCGCAGGTTTTAGATGCAATGGCTGTTCTGAATACGAAGCGTGAGGTTGGATGATCAAGTCTGCTGGGCATGGTTTATATAATATGTTATATATAGTTCAGCCATGACAGATCGTAGCGAGCCTAAGCGAGCGAAGATCGAGTGGGAGGGCGACTCAAAGGAAGTATTGAGCGGCTTTCCTCATGATGTGAAGACTACGCTCGGATTCTCATTGCGGCAGCTTCAGAGCGGGAACCGCCCCCGGTGCGCACACCGTCCGATGACTTCGATCGGCAAGGGTGTGTGGGAATTGAAGGACGATGACGAACGGGCGTGGTATCGGCTGATTTATCTGACACAGATTGGCGATACCATCCACGTTCTCCATTGCTTTGAGAAAAACAGTAGAAAAACCGACAGGCGCGATTTAGAAATAGCGAAAACGCGGCTCAAGGACGTTCGGCGCAGATTGCTGGACAAAAAATGAAATGCATAAGCACAACGGGGTGCTCAAAATGAGCAGATCAAATCACATCACTACGGGAGACGTTTTCGACGACCTTGGATTTTCCAAGTCCGAAGCGTCGGCACTGAAGATTAAGGCTTCCATCCTCGAAGCGATTCTGGCTGAAATTGACCGGCGCGGGCTCACCCAGCGAGATCTCGTAGAGGTGCTGGACGAATACCAGCCCAATGTCAGTAATCTCCTGCATGGCAGGATCAGTAAAGTGAGCATCGAGAAACTACTTTGCTATGCCGACCGGCTTAGTATGCAAAGCAAGATTGAGCTGCGTCCGCCCGCGAGGTCGAGCCGTGTCCAATCGACGAAAGGCACAGTAGCCAAGGACCCGATTTACGCATGAATCCATAAAGAGCCCGGAACAGGTCGGCGATGGCAGCTTTGACGCTCCCTTGGCGGCTTTCTACCCGGCCATTCTCTCCGGATGGTCCGTGCGGGCGAATGTTTCTACATCCTCCATCGGAATGAGCACGCGAGCACCGATTCTCCGCGTGGTGAGCCGATTCCCAGCGATGAGGTAATCCACTCCGCGCACACTGATCGAAAGCATGGCCGCGGCTTCTTCGCGGCTGACCAGCAACTTCCCGGCAAGCGGGGCAGTGGCCGGGGGCTTTCGCTTCCGCTTCTCTTGCTTGTTCTGTGCGTGTGAAGTTGTGGAATGCCCTGGCTTGGGATTTTGCACGGGCGACACCTGGTTCGCGGCACTTTGCTCAGGCAGCCCAACTCCGGTATCGGTTCCAGCGTCATGCGTCGGAAGTCCAGCTTCAGCGGCGAGAGGCAATTCGTATTGTTCGATCCGGTCGATACGCGGGGTACGGCGCGGAGTAGAGAAAGAAGGACACAAGAGACACCTCGCGAGTCTTTCAGGCTTGACAATAGCGCAGGAGTATTCATAGAGTCAACTTGTAAGTTTACAAACTTCCATGGCAGTTGCAGGCGCAGCGCCGGAGAGCCGGATCGAGAAAGGAAAGCCCGTGGCCGAAAAACCCGGATGGCCGCAGCAGCCGGTCATTTCCATTCGCATCTCGGAGGCGCTGCGCACGCGTCTCGAACGGCTGAAGGAAGTTCTCTCGAAGAAGAGCGGAGAAAATGTCAGCACTTCCGAGGTGGCCAAGCAGCTTCTCGAATCGGCGCGGGAGAACCGGCTGGAGGTGGCCGAACTGCTGGCCAATGGTACGGACGCGCTGGCTACGGCCAGACGGAAGGCCGAAGCTGGAGTGAGCCTTGCCCGAGCGGAGTGGATTGTCCTTGCGTACTACGTTCAACTTGGAGTCGAGAGTCACGTCGGCGCCCCGGTTTCGGCGGCCACGATGAAAGGAATTCTCGAAGCTTTCCTCGCGGCTTACCAGGTGCGGCGCGGAAAGAAGCCAAGACGGGATGGTCACTACCTCTCGAACCTGCCTATCCTGGGCAAGAACGGCAAGCCAATCTACGGAGCCGAGGCGGAAGCCGTCGATCTTCCGGTTGCGGTCGAGCGGCTGATTCGGCGAGTGGAGTTGCCTGATTCCGAAGAGATATGGCCGCAGTTTGCAGCGCGCAATCTATACGAGTTTCTGGAAGAGGAGTCCTTCGGCATCGAAGCGATGAACCGGGCACTAAAGCCATATTGGCCTATCCTGTGGCGGGCGGCTGCCCGGGGGCATTATCTGGTGCGCGGTTACCCGGTACGGGATGCCTCCCGAAGCGCAGCTTCCGAGCACCCGTGGGGTCCGGCCATTTCGTCGGTCTTCGAGGGTGGATTTGTGCTGTCGTTCGCGACGGGAAGCGAGCGCGACTTATCCGTGCTGGTGAGTCTGCCCGAGGCTCGTCAGGCGATGTACGAGATCGGGCCGTACCCGATGATTGCAGAGTTCCGTTCGATGCTTGCGAACTGGGACACGAGCGAGCCAAATTCGTTCTGGCGCGGGCGATGGTTCTTCGGCTACACGGCGATGGAGACCACGGTGCCGCCGGTGTGGATTCGCTGTCAGGGTTCGGTCTCCTTTGGGTTCACGACTGAAGAATGGGCGTCGCTTCAGGTGGCATTTCGTCGCGCCTGGGAGATGGCCGAACTGCAACGCATCACGGGTGAGCTGATGCTGGAGTATGGCGAGATTTAAGAACGGCGCTGCTCATCGCAGCGGAAGCATGTGGACACGTCACCCCCAACCGGGTAACTGTAAAGCGCCCTGGAGCGCAGTGACGTTTACAACTGTTAACTTCCGCTGACGCAGTGACATAGTTCGATCCTGCTTACGCCGGTAAACGCGCGTTTCCATTTGCAACCGGGAATCAGGGCGAATCGCATGGCGGCGTAAACACATTGCAACGGAAGAGCTTGGCGTGGGATGCGCCGAGCCGGTTCTGTAAGACAAACATCGCACGTCAGAAGGGTGGGTTTCCCCATGAACGCCTCTCAAACGACGACCACGCCAGTGAACCAGCCGCCAATTGGCCACAAAGGTAAAGCGGGCTTCCGCACCAAGACGATCGCAACGCGGCTTACGCAGGGCGAGGTGGCTGAGGTGGAATGGGCTGCCGAGCGCGCGGGAAAGCCTCTCTCGGAATGGCTGCGAGACGCGGCGTTGACTGCTGCGAGAGAGCAGCCTTCCGACCCGATTGAGTTGCTTCTCGCCGAGATTTGGGCGACGCGTTACGCGCTGCTCAGCCTCTTCCATACTGGCGCTCAAGCCACTCTCGAAGGCAAGCCTTTATCGCCGGAATCGGTGGTGCGAATCCGTGATCGGGCGGATGCTCGCAAGCTCGAAGAGGCCAGCCGGATGCTCTCAAATTTCGTGGCACGGCAGGCTGAAGAGAGCGGCGAAGAGTGAGGAACGAGAGGCCAATCCTTGCCGTTTTCGCCCGGCTCGCCGTGGTGGCGGTCGTTGTCCAGGCCGGGACGATCTGGGTTTGTGCGCGCTGGTTCTGGACCCCGATGCAACGCCATTACCTGCCCGCATACTTTTGGAGTTGCCTGCCGGTGATCACGCCGGACACGGTGGAAGTTCGCTTGATCTGGAAGGCCGGGCCGCACCGAAAGCCAGAACTGGCTGTGGACGGCGATGCCGTAGCCGCAGGTAATGAGATCGGCATGGCGCTTTCTCCGCTGGCCAGAGACGCCCGTTGGACGCGGTTGTCCGAAGGACCACCGGAGCAGGTTTCAACGGTGAGACTCAGACCTGTCCTGGCCGATTTGGTTTTTGACGGCGAGAGCCCTGGGGGCTTCCTTCTGTTGCCGGAACTGTGCGGAATGGCAGTGTATGGCCTCGTGGTTATCGGCTGGTATTTTTTCCAATGGTGGTGCCGGGCCGTGATCGCCGAGCTGGCATGGCAACGGCGGGTATCCACGTGGGAAGAACTCTCTCCGATGCTCTTTGCCGAGGCGGTATCGAAGCTACGAGGAGTGGGGGCTGGAGTCGCTGCCTTGCATCGGAGCGTGGCGCGGCGCATGAAGACGCGCACGGCTGCACCGAGCACTAATACTTGCCCAGCAGATATGCCTGTTCAGCGACGATCTTTCACATTTCCGCTCTTTGGGGTCCATGGCGGAAACAATGCAGATGCCTATCTCTGGAGCGAACAGGACGAGATCGAGTGAACGGAAACCTTGGTCCGGTAGCGACTGAATAAGGAGACGTGCTGCTCATGCTCACCATATCGAAACCGTTGTCAGCCAGTCAGGCACGCAACTACCACGCGAAGGAATTTGCGTCGCAACAGCAGAATTACTGGAGCCGGGATCAGCAGGGCCACACTGAATGGCAGGGCAGGCTCGCCCAGCAGTGGAATCTGAATGGCGCAGTTTACGACGAGCACTTTGCGCGGCTCACTGAAGGGCAGCATCCCCGGACAGGCGAAGAACTTGTTCGGCATCAAGTCGCCAGAACCTATGAGGGCAAGAACGGCAAAGAAGTCACCAGCGTGGAACATCGCGCCGGATGGGACGCCACCTTTTCCGCGCCGAAGTCGGTATCGATTACGGCGTTGGTGGGCCGCGACGACCGGATACGGTTGGCTCACCGGGAGAGCGTGCGTGCGGCGCTGACGGAACTGGAGCGGTACACTCAGGCCCGCATTGGCAACGTCCACGCACCTGAAACGACGGGGAAACTCGTGGCGGCGACCTTCGAGCACGATACAGCGCGGCCAGTGGAAGGGTATGCAGCACCGCAGTTGCACACGCACGCCGTCATCTTCAATGTGACCGAACGGGACAACGACCAGACTCGCTCCTTGCAGCCCCACGAGATGTTTGTGTCGCAGCGGTACATCACGGCGGTATACCGCTCTGAACTTGCGCTACGCCTTGAAGAGCTCGGCTATGAAATCGAGCGCGGCAAGCATGGCCAGCCGGAGATCCAGGGATACACGAAGGAGTATCTGGAAGCCTCCAGCCCGCGCCGGGAACAGATCAAAGACCATCTCCGCGAACAAGGTATCGACGGGGTCGCGGCGGCGCAGATCGCGGCGCATCACACACGCGATCGCAAGGAATTGCTTTCGCCAGAGGAAGTATTAAGGCGGCATCGCGAACTGGCCGCGCGGTTCGGCAATCAGGCGGATCGAGTCGTAGCACAGGCGTACGCTTACGGGCAATTTCAAATGACGGAATCAGAGAAGAACGCGCAACGGGCCGTGACCTGGGCGCGGGATCATGTCTTTGAGAGGTCTGCCGTCCAGAACAGCCGGACCATTCTTGAAACAGCCATTACGCGTGGCATGGGCGAAACCACCTATGCGGCCATTCAACGTGAGTTTGAACGCCGGGTCACGAGTGGGGAGTTTCGCGAGACCGCCCGGAAAGGAACAGACCGGCAGTTCACAACGAACGAGATGATTCAGTTGGAGCGGAATATTATCGCCCGAATGCAAGAGGGCAACCGGCGCAGCTACTCCGATCCGATGCTCGTTTCTCCGCCGTTGCGTTGCAAAGTTGAGGATCGGCACCCGGAGTTGAGCGCCTCGCAACGACAGGCGGTGGATGACATCCTCATTGCGCGTCAAAAAATGGTTGGCCTCGACGGTGTTGCTGGTGCGGGCAAAACCACAACTTTGTCCGTTATCCGCGAAGCGGCAGTGGCCGAGGGATACCATGTCGAAGGTTTCGCACCCACATCCCGGGCCGCGCAAAAGCTTGCCGAGGCAGGGATGAAAACTTCGACGATCCAGAAGCATCTTGCGCGCGGTCAGGAACCAGACACGGGCGAAAAGCGCCTGTACGTTCTTGATGAATCTTCGCTGGCGTCCACTCGGCAAATGCACGACTTCGTGAATCGTCTCTGTACAAATGACCGTGTTCTGCTGGTGGGCGACCGGCGGCAGCATGAAGCCGTCGAGGCCGGGCGTCCGTTCGCTCAGCTTCAGGACGCAGGCATGCTCACGGTCAAACTGGATGAAATCGTGCGGCAGAAAGACCCGGAACTGAGGCAAGTCGTCGAGCAGCTTGCGCGCGGTGAAGTCCGCGAGGCGGTCCAATCGCTTGAGCGGCAGGGCCGGGTCCACGAGATTCCAGACCGATTGGAGCGCATCAAGGCAATAGCCAGGGAATATGCCCAGTCTCCTGACGGCACGCTGGTCGTGTCACCCGACAATCGCTCCCGTATGGAGATCAACGAGCGGATTCATGCGGAATTGCAGAGCCGAAGCTTCGTTAGCAAAGCGGAGTGTCATGTTCGGACGCTGGTGCCACGTCAGGACCTCACCGGCGCAGATCGCACCTGGGCCGAGCGGTATGAAGTCGGTGATGTTCTGCGCTACTCGCGCGCGTCGAAGGAAACCGGCATCGCCAGAGGCGAGTACGCGCAAGTGAAAGGCATCGACGCCACAGGCAACCGGCTGACGGTCGAATTGAAGGACGGGACCGAACGAACCTATGACCCGCGCCGGCAGCAGGGTGTGGCCGTGTACCGTGAAGAGCTGCGCACATTCTCTGAGGGCGACCGCATCCAGTTCACTGCCCCGGCGAATGATCTGAAAGTGGCGAACCGCGAATTAGGAATAATTCAGGCTATGAACCAGGACGGGCGATGGCGTTTGAAGATGGATGATGGGCGCGCAGTCCAACTCGATCCTGACCGCCAATTGCATCTCGATCACGGCTACGCCGTGACGAGCCATTCCAGTCAGGGGCAAACGGCAGACCGTGTGCTCATTTATGTAGACACCGAACTGAGCGCGAAAGATTTACTCAACAGCCGCATGGCCTACGTTGCCGTCTCGCGCGGTGCGCAGGATGCACAGATTTTCACGAATGACGCAACAGCGTTGGGCCAGGCGCTCAGCCGCGACGTCTCTCACACACCTGCAATCCAGCAGACTCCTATTTCACAAACCGTCAGGCAGCCGTCCGCCCAGTTGCATGAGATCAGTCAGGGATTCGGGCTTGGCATGTAATTCAGGAATTCAAATGACATTCCCCGGATAGTAGCAGCGTAGCCGAGGCACAGCCGGCGTCAAGGTCGCGCTCCGGCGCGCCGCTTCGCGGTCAAGAGCCTTGACACCGGCCTCCCGGCCTCGGCGTATCATTCCAGCCATCCGGGGAATGTCGAAAAAAACCGTTTGATAAGTTCTCATGCGTGCGCGATGGATGGAATCTCTCCTGTCAAATATCTCCGCTTTGGGTAATGCTGCGTTGGAGTCCGGAGGGGGAGTTCGTCAAGATTTCGACGCAACTGCGCTGGTGGTATCGCTTAGGTGCCAGAGGGATGCCGCGACTTATTGATGGAGCGTCGCAGGCCATCGAAATTGCCTACGATTTCTGATTCGCAAGAGAGATTGACACCATGTGGACGCGGGGGGAATCATTAAGGGGTAGGCAAGTGTTGGAGTCCACTTTTAACGCCCCTTTCCCGAGGGGAAGATGACTCCTACGAGTTCCAAACTCGAGAGGAGTTTACTTGCCTGTGAGAACCCTTGTATACCTGAAGCACCGCGGGAGCGGACTCGCCTTTGCCTGTCCGGAGGATGGGCAATGATGCCGACGAACTGTGTTGGAACGAGCGGCTCGCGGAAAGAAAACGTGGGGCTATCGCGCATGGACATTGCGAATTTTCAGAGCGTTCTGTTTCCGTTCGAGACGATCCCTGATGAGATCGACAGACAGACTGAGCCTGCGTATTTTCCGGATTTGAACCTGGATCAGGTTGTGCGGGTTGTTATGACTGGCCGCGCGGAGTACAACCTGCGGCCGTTCTTTTACTGGCCATGCAGGAACGTGGGGTCAGTTCGCTACCGTCACGATATCTTCCGCGATCTGGAACGGCGAGAGCTGAGGGCGAGCGTGGAGCGTTTCGCCGAAGTGATGCGGAGCCTTCGCGGACGGATGGTGCGGGCGGACTCGATGTATTACAAGCGGCAAAAGCAAAGGTGTCTGCTGGATGCGGTGAATGTTTATATCGAGGGTGTTCGGCGGTTTGTATCGGAACTTGGAGCCGCTGAGCCGGAGGCTGAGGGCATGCGGGCGTTGTTGAGCTATGTGAGTGTCTGCATCGGCTCAATAGAGTTCCGGGAGATGGAGGGGACTGCACAGCATCTGATTGCCGAGCTGGGCAGAATTCGATATGCGCTGCAGATTCATGGAAAGCGTGTGACGGTGCGCCGTTATGAACCAGAGCCGGACTACAGCGCCGATGTGCTCGAAACGTTTGAGAAATTCAGGCAGGGAGCAGGAAAGGAGTACCGCTTCAAATCGCGCCCCCCAGTGGAGATGAACCATGTGGAGGCCGCGATTCTGGACCGGGTTGCGTTGCTGTATCCGGGGACATTTGCCGCACTGGCGGATTTTTGTGAGCGCTATCGCGGCTATATGGATGCGGCGCTGGTTCGATTTGACCGGGAGGTGCAATTCTACCTGGCGTGGCTGGAGCATGTGGATCGGTTCAAGGATTCGGGCCTAGCGTTCTGCTATCCGGAGGTATCGTCGGTCTCGAAGGAGATCCATGCCGAGGATGGCTTTGACCTGGCATTGGCCGAGGCCAGGCGTGAAGAGGGCCAATCGGTGGTGACAAACAGTTTCTCGCTGAGTGGAGAAGAGCGAGTGCTGGTGGTGACGGGGCCGAATCAGGGTGGGAAGACGACGTTTGCGCGGATGTTTGGACAACTGCATTTTCTGGCTGCGCTCGGTTGTCCTGTTCCTGCAAGGAATGCGTGTTTATTTCTGTGCGACCAACTCTTTACACATTTCGAGAGAGGCGAAGTCGTCGAGAATCTGAGGGGCAAGTTGGAAGACGAGTTGCTCAGAATTCGGCAAATTATGGAAGAGGCGACGTCGCAGAGCATTCTCATCATGAATGAGAGTTTCCTTTCAACGACGCTGGACGATGCTCTATTTCTGAGCCGCAAGACGATGGAAAAGATTGTCGAACGGGACATGTTGTGCGTATCCGTGACGTTTCTGGACGAGATGAGCCGAGTGAAGAGTGCAGTGAGCATGGTTGGGGAGGTGGATGCGAGAGATCCGTCCCGGAGGACGTTCAGGATTGTCCGGCGGCCCGCAGACGGGTTGGCGTATGCGATGACGATTGCGAAGAAGTATGGACTGACGCGGGATGAGATCCAGACGCGGATTACGGAGAATGCTGAGAGGTCTGGGAAATGAAAGCGTACCTGATGCACCGGGCGAAGGATTTTGATTTGGACGTGCCGATTGTGCCATTAGCGGAGGCGCTGGTACAGGACCTGGGCCTGGACGTGCTGCTGGATGCGATGGCCGGTGGGGATGAGTTTCTAAGGGAAGTGGCGAAGAAGGCTTTGCTGCAAAGCCTGCGATCACCCGAGGATATTTTGTATCGGCAAGAGGTGCTGAAGGACTGCCTGGACAAGCCTGAGATGGTTGGGGAGATGTACGGGCTTGCCGTGGAAGCGATGAAGCGGGAACGGCATGTCTGGGGATGGATGACGAATCGGTATCCGACGGAGATGCTGCATCGTTCGGTGGATGTGCTGGAGATATTTGCGGATGTTTTGACGAGGCTGAGGGCGACTGCCGATGCACATGGTGCGGATGTGCGGTCGGATGGATTCAAGAGACTCTTTGAAATGTTGTCCGCTGAACTGAGCGACGAGTATCTGGCGACGATTTCGGATCATCTGGAGAGGCTCGCATTTCGAGGCGGAGTGCTGATGAGCGCGGAGCTCGGCGCAGAAAATAAGGGAATTCACTATGTGCTGCGCAAGCCACCGAACGCGAAGACCGGATGGATGGATCGCCTTCGGGAATGGATGGAGCAGTTCACCCGGAATCCTGATGATGCGTATGTGTATGAAGTTGCGGAAAGGGATGAAGCCGGCTATCGCGCGCTGTCCGACTTGAAAAGCGAAGGGATCGCCTCCGTGGCGACGGCATTGACGCAATCCACGGATCATATTCTGGGTTTCTTTCGAATGCTTCGGCTGGAGCTCGGGTTTTATATAGGCTGCTTGAATCTTCATCGTAGCCTGACAGGGAAAGGCGAACCGGTGTGTATTCCTGAAGTGGCGAAGACGGAGGATGGCGCGCTCTCCTGCAACGCAATGTATGACTCATGTCTGAGCCTGAGCATGGTAGGGCGAGTGGTTGGGAATGATGTTCGGGGTGACGGGAAGACGCTGGTCGTGATCACAGGCGCGAATCGCGGGGGAAAATCCACGCTGTTGCGGAGCCTGGGGCAGGCGCAGCTTATGATGCAATGCGGCATGTTTGTAGCTGCTGAGTCTTATCGTGCGAGCTTGTGCGACGCATTGTTTACTCATTTTAAGCGTGAAGAAGACGCGGGTATGAAAAGCGGCAAGCTGGACGAGGAGCTTGCCAGAATGAGCGGCATTGTGGACAGGATGACGCCGCACAGTCTGTTGCTGCTGAACGAGTCTTTTGCATCGACGAATGAACGGGAGGGATCTGAGATTGCGCGCAGGATTATTGACTCCATACTTGCGATGCAATGCCGGGTGCTTTGTGTAACGCACATGTTTGATCTTGCGCATGGCTTTTATGCGGAGCATCGTCCGGACTCATTGTTTCTTCGCGCAGAGAGGCTGGAGGACGGTGAGAGAACATTTCGGCTTGTGGAGGGTGAGCCATCGCCGACGAGCTATGGTGAAGATTTGTATCGGCAAGTATTTGGCCAGGAGCTGGCTGCAAGCATTCGGCCGGGCGGATGAGTTTCATCCGTGAATTAAAAATATCAGTCCGGCGACAATCAAGACAGCCTCGATGATCAGGACGAATGCTTTCTCAGGCAGACGGTCAACGACACGCTTTCCGAGGAATGATCCGAGGATCATGACTGGACCGAGTGCAAGACCGATAAGCGTGTCGGACACAGTGAGTACCGATGTTTGTCCATAAGCGATGAGCTTGGTGACGTGCATGACCACGGTGGAGAGCGCTTCTGTGCCGATATAAGCCCCTTTGACGAGACCGAAGGCAAGGAAGAAGGGCGCCATGATGGGACCGACACTGCCCAGCAGGGCAGAGAGGAAGCTGGAGCCGGCGCCGATTCCGGCGAAGGCCTGAACCGGAAAGGTGTGGTGCATGCTGGGGCGAAGGTGGCGCCAAAGGACAATGAGGAGGAGAAAGGCGCCGAGCAGACGGGTGAGACCGGTCAGGGGCGCGGTGGCGAACAGGTAGCCTCCCAGAAGCGCCATGGGAACTCCGCCCAGGGAGAACCATCCAACGACATTCCAGTTGAGCTCGCGGCGATTGAACCAGACACGGCTTGCATTCCCGATGAGTTGAGCGACGGTGAGAATTGGAATGGCTGCGCGCATTCCAAAGACCGCGACGAGCACGGGGAGCAGTACGGCGGCTCCACCAAACCCTGTCACAGCCGCGAGCGTGGAAGCCAGCAGGGCAACGACGAGCAGCAGGGGCCATTTGAGAATTTCGTGCATTTATATTGTTCTATCGCGGTGACACGCAAAAGTGCCATGTGTTGAAGAGCGTGATGCTCTGTATGAATGGCGGCGCTGCTTGAAAGCTGCAGCTATCGGTAGAACAGAGACAGGGCAAGGATCAACAGCAACAGGATACCGATGAGGGCGTTGTAGAAGTTGAGGTAGCCGGACTGAAGACGGCTGACGACCGCAGAGGCGCGACGAACGGCTTTTGTGACGGGTGAGAACAAGCCCGGACCGAAGATGGGCGCGACTTCCTGATTGAAGATGAGGCGCTTCACGAAATAGGGGCCGTGATCGTATTCGCGTTCGAGGTTGTGAGTTGGCCCATAAATGAAGCCGTAAAAAGTGCGCAACGCATTAGAGAAGGCGAGTGAAGTGGTAGCAATCTGGCGTGCGTCTTCACGGCGGCCACCGGACCAGACAGGCACCCGGCGGAAGCGGAACGAGCGGCGGCTGATGAGAAAGAGTCCTATTGGCAGCAGCGCAAGCAACGGGCCGGCGATGATCATTTTGGTGGGGGAGATGAACGCGAAGGAGCCACTGAGGGGAACGAGGATCCAACCCTGTTGCATGCTGGCGGTGGCGTCGATTCCGAAGGTTTTTAAGCTTCCGAAGGCGAGTGCGTGAATCCACCAAGGCATGCCCACGGCCAGCGCCAGGACCAGGACGCCGAGGGTAAAGATGCTGAAGCAACGGGCGGAGGAAAAATGGCGGCTGTGGATGTGGTGGTCGCCGAGCAGGCCGACACCGAAGAGCTTTGCGAAAGTTGCCAGGGCAACCGCCGCGACGAGGGCGATACCGGCCGCGGCGATGGCAAGAGTGAGACGGGCGGGGAGAGCGCTGACTTGCATGCCGCGGAAGAGCGTTTGAAAGACGTACCATTCGCTGACGAATCCCGCCTGGGGCGGAAGTGCGGCGAGGCTCATGGCGGCAAAGAGCGCTCCAATACCGAAGACGACAGGGTGATTGCGGAGAATGCCGGACTGGCGGATGTCGTAACTGCCGGTGACGGAGGATATGCCGTCGGCGGTGAGAAACAGTGTGCCTTTGGCGAGGCTGTGCCCGGCAAGATGCAGCAGGCTGACGATCCACGCCATGGCGGCGAGTTGGGGGAGGCCGCCGGTGAGCAATAGCCACGATATGCCGAGGAGGGCCACGGAAATGCATGCGTTTTCGGCCGAGGAGAGCGAGAGCATGCGCCGCCAGTCTTCCTCCTGAAAGGCGATGAAGATGGCAAGGATTGCACTGAGGACGCCTGCGAGGACGATGATTCCTGCCGCGGTCATTGCCCAGAAGCCGAGGTGGGGGAGCCAGTCGAGAATGCCGCGCGCGAGGGCGAAGAAAGCTGCGTTGAGAACAATGCCGGAGAAGACCAGGCCGGTTGCTCCGGTGCCGGAGCCGTAAGCCGCGGGGAACCACTCGTAGAAGGGCAAAACGCCGAGTTTCGCGCCGAAGCCGACCAGCAGTAGCAACGCCAGCAGCAGCGTGAAGGGTCTGGAAGCGGAGGGCACGAGGGTGAAGGTGGAGAAATCGCACGAGCCGGTACGATTGGCGATCAGGAGGAAGGTGAGGAGCAGGGAGACGGCGCCCACTTCGAGCAGCGCCAGCATGAACATGGTGGACTTGCCGGATGTGGAAGACGAATTTTCGCTCAGAATCATGGCCGCGCCACCGACGCTCATGACCTCCCATGCGATAAGAAAGGAGATGGCGTCTTGCAGCCCAAGAACGCCGAGGGCACCCAGCAGGGTAAAGGCGAGAGCCGCGAGCCATCGCCTTTCCGCCCGCGCTATGGAAGTACCGTGGGGGAGTGCCACTGCAAAGAAGGTCGGGATCAGGCCGAAGAACATCAGCCACGAGGCTGCGGCGTTGAGTTGAAACGCAACGGCGGTGTCGCCGAGATGCACTCCCAGTGACAGTTCCGGGGAGGTGAAGAGCATGCCCAGGATGGCGGTGGCGATGCCGGTGAGGCAGCCGAGGGCGATGCCGATACGGGCAAGGATGGCGCGAGGATCCCAGAATGCAACGATGGCGGAGAGTATCCAGAGCAGCGCCGTGATGCGGAGGAGATCAACTTGCATAGTGGCCTCCGTGGACTTTCTGTTCGGTGCGGTCGAGCAAAAGCAGCAGCGCCTGAATGATGGCGGCGGGGTTGGGCGGGCATCCGGGGAGATAGACATCCACGGGAAGGATGCCGTCGAGGCCGTGACCGCAGGCGTATCCGCCGCCCGTGACTCCGCCGGAGACGGCGCAGGTGCCGGTGGCCATGACCCAGCGCGGTTCCGGCATGGCGTTCCAGGTTTCGAGGAGCGGGCCGCGCATGGAATATGTAACTGACCCGGTGACAAGAAGAAGGTCAGCGAAGCGCGGAGAGGGTGTAAAGAAGATCCCGAGGCGGTGCAGGTTGTAGAAGGGGTTGTTGAGGGCCTGCAGTTCCGATTCGCAGCCATTGCAGGAGCCTGCATCAACGTGACGGATATGCAGACTGCGATGGAAGTGATTCTGGATGCGATGCTGCAATTCCTGCGCGGGGGCGGACTGGATCGCCTCAGCCCATTCGAGATCCTTGCGGTCACGAACGCCGAAGGCCCAGTTGGTGGAGGGGGTCATGGCCTGGTGGGGGCAGGCTTCGGTGCAAAGCTGGCAGCCGATGCATTTGCCGTAGTCGAGATGCAGATTGCGGTCTGCAATGGTGATGGCCTTTGGCAGGCAGGCATCGGCGCAGTCGTGGCAGTCTTCCCTGCATTGCTCCGGATGGTACTGGGGCAGGCTGAGTACGCCGGGCTGCATGGAGGCATCGGCTTTGTTGGGCCAGGGTGTGGTGGCTAGTCCACGATTCAGTCCGAACAGTGTCCACAAGGGCATAATGTCAACTTCCTTTATCGGTCGCAGCCTGCCATGGTGAGACCGAAGCTGGCTTCATTGATGGCGTAATCCATCATGTTGGTGTCGTGTACGGTGAAGGGGAAGACGCGCCAATTGGAAAATGACGCGGACTTGATCTTGACGCGCGCGAAGCGTCCCTGCTGGTCGAAGTGCACGCAGTAGTAGATGGAGCCGCGTGTGCCTTCGCACCAGCCCAGACCCTCTGCGGAGGGAACAGGATCGAGTGGAGAAATGACAGGTCCAGAGGGAATCCGTTCGACGGCGGCGAAAATGAGCGCGAGACTGTTACGAATCTCCTGCATGCGGATCTGGACGCGGGCATGTGCGTCTCCTTCGCTTCTAACGGGAATTTCCATAGGTAACTCGGCGTATGCGGCGTAGGGATGATCGCAGCGCAGATCGTGTGCAATGCCGGAAGCGCGTTTGATGGGGCCGGTGGCGCCCTCGTCGTAAGCGATTTGTTGCGGCAGTTGTCCAGTGGTGATGAGTCTGTCGAGATGACTGTTGGTTTGTTCGAGCAATTCCATGTAGCGATAGATCTCGGGTTCGATTGCGCGCAACTTCGACGCAAGTGGGGATACATCGAGGTCGCGGCGCAGGCCGCCCGGTGTGATGAGCGCGCGCAGGAAGCGACTGCCGGTTAGGAGGCCATTGATCTGCTTGAGCTGTTCGGACAGGAGTTTGCCCTGGGCTTCGCCGACCTTGAGGGTGGTGGTGTGGCAGAGGTGGCCGAGATAGTAGAGGTGATTGTAGAGACGCTCCAGTTCAGCAAGGATGGTTCTGAGGTACAAGGCGCGCGGTGGAACGGCGCAGGCGCAGGCGGCTTCGACGGCGTGACAAAAGGCGAGCGTGTGCGCGATGCTGTCAACGCCGGAGATACGCTCGGCTATCAATGCTCCCATTTGCGGCACGAGACCTTCGAAGCGCTTTTCCATGCCGCGATGCTTGAAGAAGAGGCGCGGATGACAGTGCAGGATCGCTTCGCCAATGTAGTAGAAGAGAATCTGGGCCGATTCGAGAACATCGGCGCGAACCGGGCCGAAGGGAAGGATCTGAACGTCACTGGCTTCGAGAGGCGGAAGCTCCCATGGGGATTCGGTATAGGGCATGGGCTCCGTGGGCTGGTATCGCGGGTCCAGGGGAGGAAACGGAGGCTGGGAGCCTTCGTGGAGAACGAGCGGACGCGGTTCGGGATGACCTTTGAAATGGATTCCGCACAGCTCGTGGATTTCTCGCTCATACCAGCCGAGCAATGGAATGCGGGGAGCCATAGAGGGTAATTCCTGCTGATCTTGCGGCAGGGTACAGCGTAGGAGTTCAAAGGGCTGATGGGGGCCTTTGTCTGCGAGATAGAGGACTTCCGGTGCGTCACCGGGGCGGGGGAACCATGCATAGGCCATCTGCAGGCGGGCTCCCGCCTGTATGAGTTCTTCGCAAGCTTGCGGAACGGAATGCGGCCAGACGAGACGTTGCACCGTGCCTTGCATGCCATGCGAAGGAGTGTTCCGGCTCGCGTCGGTCATTGTGATCCTCCAAACATGGTTGCGGAGACCTTCGTAAATATGGACCAGAGTTCATGAGGCCACCAGAGTCCAAGAATGAGTAGCGGAGCAAATGTCAGCCACATGGGCAGGCTGCGCCAGAACATGCCAGAGAGGTGCACGGCGGGTTTGTCGTCTCCGGCAAAGCACATGTCGCGGAAGTGAGATAGGAATCCGATGAAGATGATAATCAGAAAGAGGATGAACAGCACTGCGGCCCAACGGTAGGGGCCGGCAATGCCGGCGCGCAGGATGGTGAATTCGCTGAGGAAGAGCGCGAAGGGCGGCGCGCCGGCGATACCCACAGCGCCCAGAAGCCACAGGGTTCCGGTGACGGGAAAAGTCTTGAGTACACCTCTGATTTCAGGAATTTCCTTGGTTCCGTAGGCGCGCATGGCATTGCCTGCGCCAAAGAACATGAGGGATTTGTTGAGGGAGTGATTGAGCATGTGATACAAGGCTCCGGCTACGCCATAGACGCCGCCGAAGCCCAACCCGAGAGCCTGGACGCCGATGTGTTCGACGCTGGAATAGGCCATGAGGCGTTTGACGCCTCGTTGCCGGACGATGAAGAGGGCAGCGATGACGAACGAGAAAATGCCAAAGCATACCACTGCCAGGTGGGCCATGTAGCCGATCGCCGTTTTGTTGACGACGCCGAGATAGCGTGCAATGCCGAGGATGGCGGTATTGAGGAGCGCGCCGGAAAGCATGGCCGAAACGGGAGCGGGGGATTCACTGTGGGCATCCGGAAGCCATGTGTGCATGGGGGCCAGACCGGCCTTGGTTCCATAACCGACGAGGACGAGGAGAAACGCAACGAGTTCGAGAGGAGGATAGACAGAGGGCGCGCAATGAAGGAGGTTGGCCCAGGTCATGGCGTAGGTTTGTCCCAGCACGGAAGATCCGCCCCAGTAAAAGAAGGAAGTTCCGAGAAGGGCAAGGGCGAGACCGGCTGAAACGACGATGATGTACTTCCATGCGGCCTCGGTGCTTTCGGCGGCCCGTTCGAATCCAACCAGAAAGGTGCTGACCAAGGTGGTGAGTTCAATGGCGATCCAGTAGACGCCCGCACTATTCATGACGCAGGCCAGGAGCATGGTGAGCGCAAAGCCGGAGAAGAGTGCATAAAAGAGCGGGAGACGCTCCTCTTCATCCAGCAGCCTCATGTATCCGATGGCGTAGATGGAAGACAGCAGGTAGACGAGTGTGACGCAGAGGATGACCCATGCGCCGATCAGATCAAGCAGGACATAGCCGTCGGCGAAGACCATAGGTCCGCGCATAGCGAAGACAAGCAGGGGAAAGCTGAGGATGAAGTCGATGATGGCCGCCGCGAGGTTGCTGTATTCGGCGAGACGGGGGAATCGCAGGGCGAGCGACAGGATGACCGCCACGGTTGGCGCAGCGAGCATGATGAGCAGCAGCAATGCGGGAATGGTCATCAGCCCACCAACCGGTTGAGTTGACGGCTGCTGGTGGTGCCTGCGTGCACGACCAGGTAGCGCACCAGCATGCCGAAGCATGCCACAACGATCAGGAGATCGAAGAGAATAACGATCTCGATGAGAAGCGGCATACCGGGGACGAGAATCTGCGATCCGAGGAAGACTCCGTTTTCGAGGACGAGGAGACCGAGGATCTGACTGATGGCTTCGTCGCGCACAGAGAGCATGAGAAATCCGAGCAGCTTCATGGAAAGCATGACGGTAAGCGCGAGAACGACGATGTGGGCCGCAGGCAACATTTCCTGATTGATGTGGTTTGCAATTACATAGGCGAAGATGACAGCCAGTGCGCCGAGTACCATGCTGGAGCTGGATTGTAGAACGGTGTGAATCTCCCGCTTGACGTTGAGCCTGTCCACGATTCGGATGAGCAGGTAGGGCAGGACGAGACCACGCAAGAGGGCGGTCAGAACTGCGATCACATAAAGTTCCGGGAATCCTCCAAAATAGGCGACGCATGCCGAGAGGATTGCAATGAGCCAGGACTGCACCGCGAACGCGTAGACGTAATTACGCAGCCAGTGTGAGCCGAGCATGACGAAGGTGAGCAGGAGGCTGAGGATGGCAAGTGAGCTGAAAATCGATGCCTGAAGGGACGTGATATGAGAAAGGAACATTTACCGTCCCCCTATCAACTGGCTGGACACGATGGCGAGGACCGCAAGGAGAAATCCGGTCGCCAGCAGTTCCTGGTATCGGTAAAAGCGCAGTCTTGACTGCGTGGTCTCAACAATCACCACCAGCAGCGCAACCAAAAGGAATTTGAGAAGCAGCGAAGTGATTGCGCCGGCCTGTCCGAAGGGCGTGCCGAGTTGCGAGAGTCCCCAGGGCAGAAAGAAGACATTGCAGAAGATGGTGTAGAGGATGAACTGTTTCATCATGGAGGCCCAGCGGAGCAAGGCCAGCAGTGGGCCGGAATACTCAAGGATTCGGGCCTCATCGATCATGTAAATTTCGAAATGGGTGCTGGAGTGAATGGGGAGGCGATCCGTTTCGACAAGCAGGAGCACGAAGAATGCGAGCACCAAAAAGATATGCGCGGGGCTCCAATAGACGGACAGGCTGCCAAGCAGCAGATGATTGACGACAAAAGGGAGCATGGCCTTCGCCAGCAGGCTGATCCCGACGAGAACCAGAATGAGCGTCGGTTCAGCGAGAATGCCGAGCATGGCGGTACGGCTGGATCCGATGCCGCCGTAGACATTTCCCGAGTCGAGCCCGGCGAGAATGATGGCAAATGAGCCCAGCGTGAGCACCATGCCGCCGCCGAGAATGTCGCCCATGTTGGAGAGCGGAAGCGGTCGGTCCGTTAGCACGGGAATGAGCAGGGGAACGATGAGCATGGCCGTGAAGGCGATGACTGGCGCGATCCAGTAGATCCATGACGCGGAGTCTGGGACGACGCACTCTTTATGAAAGAGCTTCCACAGGTCGCGATAAGGCTGAAAGATGCTTGGACCGCGGCTGCGCTGCACCCGCTCTTCTGCTTTTTGAATAAAACCCTGCAGCAGGGGTGCGAGAAGAAGTACGCCGAGAACCTGAAGAACCTGGAGAGCGATATCAGGCAGTGTCACGCAGTCCTCCGCACAGAGAATTCCGCAATCTTCAGAGAAAGAGCGTTTGGGATTACAGGGGTTGAGTATGCGGAGCTATCGTGCTTCTTCATGGCATAGACCTCCCGTACAGGTAGGAGTCATCAGCCATGAAGGCGGTTAGGGGTGGACTTCATCACCGGCGCGACTTTTGCCTGGGAGCATCATGCGTCTTTGCATTTTGATTGTCAAGTTTATGGGGCACCGCATGCATCCTATATCCAGATATATCCTTCATGCTGAAACGCGTTGGGAGAGACCGAGACGAGTAAGATGTTCGTACTGTCATTGACAGGACATGACGTTTCGGCATATTAAGACTGTAGATAGCTAGAAGGTGAGGGAGTTCACCTTTAACCGCTGTCCTTCTCTTTTGAGCCGGACAGATGATGACTCCTGGCGGGGGATCCCCCAGTTCAGGAGTTTTGTCTGTACTGGCGACCCTCGACAACAAATTTGATGGTGTGCCGGAGTATCGGTATGCGAACGAGGCGTGTTCCCAGCGAGTGTATCCGGAGTTTTAGGGACGCTGCGGTGCATGTCTTCTTCCGCATCGAATCATCGTGATGCAGCGCAGAATGTTTTAGAAACAAGCGACCCACGAGGTCGAGAAAGCAGGATGGGATGTCTGAAATCGCAAAACTTGAAGCACTGGAAATTCTGGATTCGCGCGGGAATCCGACTCTTTCTGTCACGGCGACGCTATCGAACGGTGTGAAGGGAACGGCGAAGGTGCCTTCCGGCGCATCGACGGGCAAGCGTGAGGCGGTGGAATTGCGCGATGGAGATAAGTCGCGCTACGGCGGTAAAGGTGTATTGAAGGCAAGGGGCCACGTGGAAGACGAGATCCAGCGAGCGGTTCGCGGTATTGACGCGAACGAGCAGAGGGGTCTGGACAAGAAGCTTTGCGATTTGGACGGAACTCCTAACAAGGCCCGGTTGGGGGCAAACGCGATTCTTGGCGTTTCTCTTGCCGTTGCGCGCGCGGCGGCGCTGGACCGGGGCCTTCCATTATATGCGGCTCTCGTGAAGGAGGATGCGAATCTGCTTCCCACGCCGGGGCTGAATGTATTGAACGGCGGAAGACATTCTGACAATAGTGTGGACTTTCAGGAGTTCATGATTTCACCGGTTGGCGCGCCGAATTTCCAGGAGGCCCTGCGCGCTTCGGCGGAGACGTTTCATGCGCTGAAGGCAGTGCTGCAAGCCAAGGGCTACAGCACCGCGGTGGGTGATGAAGGCGGTTTTGCTCCGCAGTTGAAGTCAAATGAAGAGCCGATCGAGTTGATTCTTGAGGCAATCCATAAAGCTGGCTATAAGCCTGGCGAAGACATCGTGATCATGCTGGATCCCGCAGCCAGCGAGTTGCATCAGGATGGGGCGTACCTGTTCTGGAAGTCTGACAAGAGCCGCAAGACTTCTGACGAAATGATCGCTTTATGGGCGCGCTGGCTGAAGAAGTATCCAGAGATATGGTCGCTTGAAGATGGCATGGCCGAAGATGATCGCGGCGGCTGGCAGAAGGTGACCAAGGAACTTGGAAGCAAGATTCAGCTGGTAGGCGACGACAATTTTGTGACCAATCCTGCGCTGTTCAAGGAGGGGATCAAGGACGGCATTGCGAATGCGATTTTGATCAAGTTGAACCAGATTGGAACGGTCACCGAGACGCTGGACTGCATTCAGCTTGCGCGCGAAAACGGATACGGCGCGGTGATTTCGCATCGCTCCGGGGAGACGGATGACACGAGCATCGCGGACCTTGCGGTGGCTGCGGGCATGGGGCAAATCAAGACGGGTTCTGCGAGCCGCGGCGAGCGCATTGCGAAATACAATCGCCTGCTGGAGATCGAGAAAGAACTTGGTGGGCGGGCACGCTATGCGGGCGCCTCGGTGTATGAGCGCTGGAAGAAGCCGGCGAAGGCATAGGGGAGAACGGTTGCACGGTTTCGCATCGTGGCCACCGTGTGGCAACTGCAGTTGAATTTCGTAGCGTGGAGTGATTATGTTCGAGCGCGATGACGAAAGTCGAGAGCGATTTCCCGGGGAGCTGAATGGCCCGCAGAGGAATCGCCTGCTCAGCACTTGTCAGCACATCGATAAGCTGCTGAGCAGCGTCGAGCATATTCTCCACGAAACGGCCTCCGAATCGCCCTTCCGGACGCATATCGTTGACATCGCTCCTGCCCAGATACGGGTGATTGAGGATTACATACGGCGGTTGCGTCGACAACTGCTGCGTGCGCTGGAATGGCAGCATATGAAGCCGACGGCACCGGAGATTCCGGCAACCCGAGCGGTGCTGACCAATCTTGCCTTTGTGGATATAGCAGTCGAAGAGCTTCGTCCGCATTACATGCGCGGTTCCGGTGACGTCCCTGAAGACGCGACGGATGAGTTGAATGGTGTTGTGCATGAGCTTCGGTCGCTGGTGGAGGAGATGGAGCGATACCTGCGACAGGAACTGAGTATCGACCTGGAGTCGCGACTGCAGAAGCTGGAGAAGACAGGCTACGACTTATCTCTTTTGCGCAGGATTGAGCAGATCGTCACGCGGCAAGGATTGGTGGAATTTCGCTCGCGTATCGCATCTCTCGCCGGCAGATTGGAGGATCACAACCTCGAAGTGGCTTTATTTGGGCGCGTGAGCAGTGGTAAGTCCTCGCTATTGAACGCACTTTTGGAGGCAGATGTTCTGCCGGTCGGGGTGAATCCGATTACAGCAGTACCGACGAAGTTGCGTTACGGATCCAAGTTACGTGCTGAGGTGACCTACGGAAGCGGGCGCAGCGAGGTCATTGCGGTCGAACAACTGGCAGAGGTCGTTACGGAACGCGGCAACCCCGGGAATGTGCGTAATGTGGTGAAGGCGTTGGTGGAGGTTCCTTCCAGGCGGCTGCAACAGGGGATTGTCCTGGTGGATACGCCGGGGCTTGGATCGCTGGCCAAGAAAGGCGCCGCAGAAACGCTTGCGTATTTACCCGCATGCGATCTTGCGTTGTTGCTGATTGATGCCGGGAATACGCTCAACGACGAAGATATTGGTACCCTGCGCCTTTTGTATGAAGCCGGCATTCCATCGCTCGTTTTATTGAGCAAGGCAGATTTGCTTGCGCGTGGAGAACGACAAGAGGCTATCGCATATGTAGTTGAGCAAATTCAGAGCGAGCTTGGAATTACCGTGCAGGTCCATCCGGTAAGTTGTGTTCCGGCGGAGAGTGATCTGTTGGAGCGATTTTTTGAAGAGGAACTTCTGCCGCGCTTTGCACAAGCGCAGACTTTGCGTGAGGCGTCCGTTGCGCGAAAGATTGGAGCTCTCAGAGAGTCGGTGATTGCGGCTTTGGATACGATTCTGAACCAACAAAGCCGAGGCGCACCGGAACTGGCTGTGGATCCTGCTGGGTTGGAGTCGCAGTTGCGAGTTGCGACGGGTGAGATGGGCGAGCTCGGAAGAAAGCTCAGTCGGGCTTTTCTGGAGCTTGGCGAGTCTTCGAAGGTGGTCATTGACGGTGTGGTTAAGCGTGCTATGGACTGGTATGAATTGCATCCGGGAGAGACGATCACGGGGCGGCTGGTGGATGAGTGGATTCGTGACGCCGTTGGAGCGCGGCTTAATTCGCAAGTTGGCCATGTACGCGAAGTGGTCGAGAGAACAGTGCATAACTTGCAGGACGTTGCGGAGGGATTGAGTAACAATGAAATTCCGTCTGCCGAGGAGCTAGAGAGTGGACTGCGTGACTTGCCACGGTTTGAGTTGGCGGAACTGCCTGGTGGTGTCGGAGCTGGCGGATGGAGGTGGCTGGGCGGACGGGCCGTTCGCCGCGCGCTGCATCGCGGTCTGCAAGAGAATGCGGGGCCGATGCTGCAGGAGGCACTTCGGCGTTACGGGTACGCACTCAGAGAATGGAGCGACAGGGCCACCGCCGTGATGGACTCGACCATCAGGTCATACGCCGATACCTACCGCGCCCAGATCCATCGGATGGGCGGCATGGAGGAGCAATCGAAGGATATGGAACAGGTGCAGAGTGATTTGGAGTCGCTCCGTGACTGGCGCGCCGAGGCGAACACGGACATAGTGGCCAAACGAGCGTAACCCAGGGGTTAAGTGCAAGAGGTAGGAGATGAAGCAAATGGCAATGTTATGAGAGCCCCCATGATTCAGCGCAAAGATACAAAATTCTGATCATGGAGGGGGTTAGATGAGAAAGCACAGGCAGCACACGGTTTATCATTCGATTCTGTCCGCTCTGCAGGAGCCGGGTTGCCCATTCTGCCGGCTGCTGAAGGAATTCCAGACAGAGTGTCTTCAGACGAAGTCGGAGGGGAACCTGCATTGCTTGTGCAATTTTCATGCCTGGGGACTTGCGGCGGTACAGGATGCTCCCGAAGCTGCCCTCATATTTATGAAGCTATTAAATGACATGGCTGTCCCCGGCGACGCTGGGACCGGTTGTGACATTTGCAGGGAGATTGCAGAGGAAGAGGATCTTCGGATTCGGGAATTCGTCAGCCGTATGCAGTGTGCCGCCGTTGTGGAGTGGTTCAAAACGAGGCCAGCGTTGTGTATCCCTCACGGCATGAAGTTGAGGCCGAAGCTTCCGCCAACCATGGTGTCACAGATCGACAGTATGATGCAGCGCTACCGACAACAACTTTACACGGAACTCGAACATCTTCGGGACGAATGGCATCCGCAGCACAATCGGACCGGATGGGGAGCAGTAGGACACGCAGCGGAATATCTGGTTGCGCATCGTGGACTCAGACCATAAGGAGAAAGCAAATGCTGAATGCAGGAAAAGCGGTGAAGGTATCCATCTATCTGAGTGAAGGATCCGGGCGTCATGGAATCTCTTCTTACTCAAGAATTCTGGATTTTTTGTTCTTTAGAGGAGTTTCAGGGGCGACCGTGCTCAAAGGAGTTGCCGGCTTTGGTGCTGATCATCATTTGCACTCTGCAGACCTTTTGCAGATTTCTGACCATCTGCCGTTGAAGATCGAATTCATCGAATCCCGCGAAAAGGTAGATGAGTTACTCGGGAAACTGGAAGAGTTGGCAGGAAGCGGATTAATCGAGATACAGGAAACGATCATTGCAAAACCTGCGCAACCCTCCAAGGTGAAGAAGTTCGTTCCCGCGGAGCACGTAAAGATAGAAGGCAAGGCGCAGATCATGCGCATTTACGTGGGTGAATCAGATGGGTGGAAGGATCGGCCTCTCCATCAGGCGCTGGTCGAGGCGATGCGCGCGAATGATATTGCCGGGGTTACGGTGTATCGCGGCATCCTTGGGTATGGAGCTCATCGCAGGGTGCATAAAGAGAGCCCATTGCATCTGAGCCACGATGGTTCGATCATGCTTTCTGCAATCGACACGGAAGAAAAGCTACGGGCTTTTCTGCCAATTGTGGAGCAGATGGTGCAGGAAGGGCTGGTGGTGATCTCGGATGTGGAGATCATCAAGTATGCACATCGTCCGATTGAGATGGACGCTACAGGGGAACCGGTAAAACACGGCAAGGATATGGCGTAAACGGAGGCTCGAGATGAAAGAGGAATATCAAGCGAAGATGGTTCGGATACACATCGGGGAGAGCGACCAATGGAAGGGGAAGCCGCTCTACGAAGCGATCTTTTCAAAGTGCACAGATCTGGGAATGGCTGGCACCATCGTGTACAGGGGCATTGAGGGATATGGGACCAGTACGCGCATTCGGCACTCCAGTCATTGGAAGTTTTCTCATGACGACCCGATCATGCTGACGATTATCGATACCGAGGAGCAGGTTGCAAAACTCATTCCTCACTTGGATGAGATGGTCGAAGAGGGATTGATCGCAATTTCGACCGTGAACGCGATTCGATTTTCCAAGGGGACGCCCGAGGCTACGAGCGAGTCCTGATGGTGAATTGCCATGGACGAGTGTATCGGGCAAAGATACAAAGACACGCAGACGAGCAAAGCGGATCTGATTCGCACATTGGGTGCCCTCCGTTCCATTGCTGAACGACGAGGTTTGAAGAGCGCGAACGACGATTTATCAGATCTTTCTGAAAAGCTGATGGTCAGCCGTTTTCATCTGGCTATTGTTGGTCAAATGAAACGGGGAAAGAGCTCGGTGGTGAATGCGCTTCTGGGCGCCGAGGTGTTGCCGACCGGGATCCTGCCGTTGACGTCGGTGATCACTCGGGTGCGTTACAGCCCTTCCGCGGGCGCGAGAATTATCTATCAGTCCGGTCATGCTGAGGATATTGAAGCGCAGCATCTGGATCAGTACATCACGGAGGCCAAGAATCCGGGGAACCGGAAGGAAGTGGGCTCGGCCGAGGTTTATTGGCCATCACCTTTGTTGCAGTTGGGCATTGACCTGGTAGACACGCCGGGTATCGGTTCTACGCACATTCACAACACGGCCACAACAGAGAGATACCTGCGAGAAATTGACGCCGCTGTAATGGTGCTGTCTGTCGATCCGCCGATTACGGCCGCGGAGTCGGAGTTTGTGAGGGCGCTCCGCTCCGAGGTTCCCAGGCTGCTGTTTGTCCTGAATAAGACGGATACCGTGACTGCGAGGGAAGTGGAAGATTTGTTGGAGTTTGTCAAGGCGGAGATTCGTAACAGGTGTGGCGTCGCTGGCGCGGAAGTGTTTCCGGTTTCAGCTCGCGAGGCGCTCGAGAAGATACGGTCCAGGACAATTGAGAAGCCCGGCGGCGGGATTGCGGAAATCGCGAAACGGCTGGAGCATTTTGCTGCTGAGGAAAAAGAGCAAGCGTTGCTTGAGTCCGTGGCCCAGGATGTTTTGCGCGTTGCGGGAACGTTACGGTTTGCAGCCAGTTTAGGGGACAGGGCGAGGCGGATGAAGGATGGCGAACTTGGCGCCAAGAGGAAGGAATTAGAACGCGCGATTGCAGATGCAGAAAAAGAACTTCTGGATCTGCGGCATCTGTTGCGCAAAGACACGGGAATGGTCGTGCAACGCATTGAGGAAGATTTGAAGCATCATATTGAGGAGTCTGCACCGGGGGGTCAGAGAGCGGCTGGCAAGGCTGCAGGCGGATCACCAGAAGGAAGCAAGAGAAGACCTGGGTTCGTTGCTGGATCAGTTTGTCAGAGACGAGATCAGACGAGTCTATGAGGGCTGGAGGGTTCAAGAGGACGAGCGCATTCGCTGCGACCTCTCTGGCTTGTCGGATCGGTTTACGGTTCGCTCCAATCGAGTCCTGGAAGTGCTGCAAGAGACAGCCGGCGCGCTGTTCGAGATTCCGGCTTCACCGATCCGCGTACGGGCGTCTCTGGCCGTAGAGAGCAGACTTTACTACCACACGGAGCCGACGTTTAAGTTTTTACAGGAGAAGATGGTTTTTGTACTTCCAGGAAGATTGCAACGCCGGATGGTGTTTCGCAGGATGAAGGATGAAGTCGGTAGGGAGTTGGAGCGTAATGCGGGGCGCATTCACTACGACTATCTGGAGAGAGTGGAAAAGGCGGTTGAAGTATTTGAGAAGCAGATGAGTGAACCGGTCAGGATGATGATCGACTCCATACAGATGGCGATGGCTTCAGATGGCGTAGCCCGGGAGAAAGCATCCGGAGAGATGACACAAATTGAGGACGCCGTCGCGTTATGTGCTTCTATCCTTGCTGAAGATAGCCGCTCATAGCCATGGGGCGGTACATGTTTGGGGTGCGACTCCGCGTTGCGCTGCTATTTCGAGATCGCGAGGCAATTTGGTTGCAGTGCAAATGGCGCTATGTTAAACCTTTAATGAAGGCGAAGGAATCCGCCGAGAACTGCTACCCGATATGGAGTGGCTAATGACTCCT